>LIDZ01000138.1_pt3 | contig 21299 bp, 22 predicted proteins | sample 644651 | NCBI WGS metagenome assembly LIDZ01 (sample SAMN03856242, study PRJNA289617) | food metagenome | isolation source: wine grapes on drying loft during traditional withering process | host: Vitis vinifera cv. Corvina | place: Italy: Gargagnago di S. Ambrogio di Valpolicella | collected 2014-01 | reverse complement strand
TGCAAAAGTGCTTGAGCAATACCTAACCTTTGTTTCATTCCAAGAGAATAAGTTTTTACCTTATCTTTTATTGCCTTTTCAAGATCCACGATTTTCACTACTTCATTAATACGTGCCTCATCTACCCCTTTATACATTTTTGCAAATACCCTTAGGTTATCAAGTCCCGACATATACTTATACATATCTGGATTTTCAACGATACAACCAATGTTCATCATTGCACCCTTAAAATCCTTTTTTACTGAAAGTCCATTTACAAATATGTCCCCTTCAGTTATTTTTGATAAACCAACGATCATCTTTATAGTTGTTGATTTACCAGCACCATTAGGTCCAAGAAAACCAAAGATTTCTCCTGCTTTAAGTTCCATTGAAATCTCTGAAACAATTGTTCGCTTACCTATTACTTTTTTTAAATTATCAGTTTTTAACACTACACCCGTCACAATATCCCCCCTTAGTTTTTTATATACCTAGCTGCAAATTTTATTGTCCTACAATGTTTTGTTTTTGCTTATTTTCCATAAATACATTGCCTTTACAAATTAAGTATGTTGCAATTATAATTTTTATAATCTATTATGTCAATACTTTAGTAGTACACTATGAGATTTTTCGCAAAAAAATTTTCATATCTTCAAATAGAAAAAGAAAAAATCGATGTACTCAGATTTCTGAGTACATCGATTTTTTTATCTTACCTGACTTCCAGTAGGAAGCTGGCCTGGTATAGTTACAGCGAACAGTTTGCTATCATCATCTGTAGCTGCTGCTAGTATCATACCTTGAGAAATTTCTCCTCTTAGTTTTACAGGTTTTAAATTTGCCACTAATACTACATATTTACCAATAAGATCTTCTGGTTTATAGTATTTTGCAATTCCTGAAATAACCTGTCTTTCTTCTCCTGCTAAATCAATCTTTAGCTTTAAAAGTTTGTTGGATTTTTTAACAGGTTCACAAGCAAGTACCTTTACAATCCTTAAATCCATTTTATCAAATTGATCTATAGTTATTTCTTCTTTTATGGGCTGAATATTTGCTTGCTGATTTTCCTTTAATTGATCTTCTCTTATTTTATTAAGCATTTCTAGCTTCTCATCTACATCTATTCTTGGGAATATAACATCACCTTTTTCAAGTTTTGTGCCACCTTTTGTTCCATCAAATGATGCTAAACTTTCCCAAGTTGTAAGCTTAATGTTAAGCTGTTTGTTTATCTTTCCACTTGTCTCTGGAAGAAATGCTGATAGAAGTACTGAAACTATTCTAAGACTTTCAAGCAAATTATATAATACTGTGCCGAGTCTTTCCTTTTTACTTTCATCTCTTGCAAGTATCCAAGGCGTAGTTTCATCTATATATTTATTTGATCTTCTTATAACATTCCAAATTTCATCTAGTGCCTCAGGTATTTTTAAGTTATCAATATTTTTTTCTACCTTTTTAGGTGCGTCTAGGGCTATACTTATAAGTTCTTTATCTATAGGTTCTGCTTCATTTGCATTTGGAATAATTCCTCCAAAATACTTTTCAACCATGGCTGAAGTTCTTGAAACAAGGTTTCCAAGGTCATTTGCAAGATCTGAATTTACCTTTTTTATAAAGATTTCATTGTTGAAAACTCCATCAGACCCAAAAGGAATTTCGTGAAGCAAATAATACCTTACTGGATCTGTTCCAAATTCATTTATTAATACCACTGGATCAACTACATTACCTTTAGATTTTGACATTTTTCCACCATCAACTAAAAGCCATCCGTGACCAAATACTTGTTTTGGTAGTTCAAGTCCAAGTGCCATTAATATTATTGGCCAGTATATTGTATGAAATCTCAATATATCTTTTCCTATTAGATGAACATCACAAGGCCAATATTTTTTAAATAATTCATCATTTTCACTGCCATATCCTAGTGCTGTAATATAGTTTAGAAGAGCATCTATCCAAACATAAATTACGTGTTTATCATCAAAAGGTACTCTTATTCCCCAGTCAAAAGTAGTTCTAGAAACACATAGATCTTCAAGTCCTGGTCTTAAAAAGTTATTAAGCATTTCATTTTTCCTTGATTCAGGCTGAATGAAATTTGGATGATCTTCTATATATTTTATAAGTCTATCTGCATATTTTGTTGTTTTAAAGAAATAAGCTTCCTCTTTTGCATGTTCAACTGGTCTTCCGCAATCTGGGCATTTCCCGTCTATGACCTGAGTTTCTGTCCAAAAGGATTCACATGGTGTACAATACAAACCTTCATAAGCCCCTTTATATATATCCCCTTGATCAAATAACTTTTGAACTATATTTTGTACAGATTTTTCATGATAGTCATCAGTAGTTCTTATAAACTTATCATAACTTATGTTCATCATTTTCCATAAGTCTTTTATTCCTGCTACTATTTCATCAACATATTCTTTAGGTGTAACTCCCTTTTCTTCTGCTTTTCTCTCGATTTTTTGACCATGTTCGTCAGACCCTGTAAGAAGCATTACATCATATCCTGTAAGTCTTTTAAATCTTGCAATTGCGTCGGCTGCAACTGTAGTGTAAGTATTCCCTATATGAAGTTTTGCAGATGGATAATAAATTGGTGTTGTAATATAATATTTTTTCTTTTCACTCATAGTTTTGTTCCTCCTAGTATATTGTTTTTTTAATTTTAAATACAAAAAAGCCTCTAAATAAAAGCCTAAGCTTTCATTTAGAGGCGAATCAACGCGTTACCACTCTATTTCATTTTTGCTTTTAGCGCAAAAATCTCACTAAGTGACTCCTTAAAATAATTTCATCACTTTGCACTATAACGTGTGCTTACGTGATATCCTAAGATTATTTCAGATATCCTACTCTGGGGCCATGTTCATAAACTTCAATGTCACCGACTTTCACCTGACTCGGCTCTCTTTTACCACATTTTTATTTATTACTCTTCCCATCAATGTATTTAACACTTATTTTTAATAATATAACTTTTTTTTATTATTGTCAATATATTATACAATAATTTATTAATTCAAGTGCAACTAAGTTTAGTTAATATTAGCTATTAAATATATCCTTAATATCCTCTTCCGTCATTTTAAGTATTACAGATTCATCTATGTTATCCATTTTCATAACACTATTTATAATCTTCCTTTTCTTATCCTGAATTTCATATATCTTTTCTTCAATAGTACCTCTAGTTATAAGTTTTATTATCTCCACTGTTTTTTTCTGTCCAATTCTATGTGCTCTATCTGAAGCCTGCTGCTCTACAGCTGGATTCCACCAAGGATCGTAGTGAATTACAATATCTGCTCCTGTTAAATTAAGGCCTGTTCCACCTGCTTTTAACGATATAAGAAAAATTTTACCTTTTCCACCATTAAACTCTTTAACTAGTTGTCCTCGCTTTTCCATTTTGGTTTTACCATCAAGATACATGTAGTCAACGTTCTTTTCCACAAGATGTTTGCCTATATTTTTAAGTAAACTTGTGAACTGTGAAAATAAAAGAATTCTATGGTCCGTTCCAATGTTCTCTTCAATTATACTATCAAGAGCCATGAGTTTTCCATTTTCTCCTTCAAAGTTTTCAATAAAAATAGAAGGATCACAACAAATTTGTCTTAGTCTTGTAATAACAGAAAGAATAATTAATCTGCTCTTATCAAAACCTTTTTCTGTTATGTTTTTATTTATTTCTCTCTTTGCATTTGCTAGATAAGCTGCATATACCTTTTTCTGCTCATCACCCATTTCCACAATTAACTTATGTTCAATTTTAGGTGGAAGTTCCTTAACAACTTGGCTTTTTAGTCGTCTTAATATAAATGGTCTAACATGTTTATTAAGGTCATTTAAAGCTTTATTGTCTTCAGTTTTTGCAATTGGTTGCTCGTAGTTTTTAACGAATTTTGTATGTGTCATAAGATATCCCGGCATAATAAAATCAAAAATGGACCATAACTCCGTAAGTGAATTTTCAATTGGAGTTCCTGTAAGTGCAAAATAAGCATTTGCGTTTATAGCCTTTACAGACCTTGCATTTATAGAACTTGGATTTTTTATCTGTTGAGCTTCATCTAAAATACAATATTTAAAGGTTATTTCTTCATAATCTTCTATATCCCTTCTTATAAGAGGATAAGATGTTATTAAAAGATCATAATTACTGTATTCCTTTATTAATTCTTGTCTTTCTAATTTTGAACCATTTATTATTAATACCTTTAAACTAGGATAAAACTTTTGAGTTTCTTCATACCAATTATAGACTAAAGATGTAGGTGCTATAACAATGCTGGTACCTTTATCTTCATTTGCTTCTGAAGCCAAAAGACCAATAACCTGAAGTGTTTTACCAAGACCCATTTCGTCTGCCAATATCCCACCAAAGCCACAAATAGCCATAGCTTTAAGCCACTTGAACCCTATTCTTTGATATTTTCTCATTGTTTTTTCAAGAACTTTTGGTAATGTAAAATCTGCATTTTGAACATCTTTTATATTATTTACAAGATCATTAAACTTTTTATTTTTTTTAAAATAATCCATATTAAAGAGCCTTATATTTTCTTCTATATAAAGAGAACTGTATTTTGGTATAACTACTTTTTCCTTAGCAAGATCTGAATCACTTATACCTAGATATTCTATCATATTTCCAACGGCTTCTAGGTCCTGAGACTCAAGTGGAACAAACCCACCTTTTTTTAATCTGTAGTACTTTTTTTTCTGCCTTAAAGCCTGAAATATATTTTTAAGTTCACTTTTATCAATACCTTCAATTTCAAAATTAAATTCTAGTAAATCACTATCATTTAATCTAATTCCGCCACTATAGTATGAAGTCCCATATATTTTAAAATTCTTAAAGGAACTAGAATAATAAATTTCACAGGCATCCTGTATTTCACCAATGCCCCTGTATAGAAAATCCACAATATTCTCTTCATCGTTATTGATGAAGTCATCACCATATTTCTGGAATTTATACGTTCTGAACAGATTTGTTATGTTTAACTCTGTTTGTATGTCTCTTACTAAAACAGTTTCTTCTTTTCTAGTTTCTTCTTTTCTAAGTGGGTTTATTTGAATATTTCCATAACAGAACTTCACCGTGGCTATTACCATATCATCTGCTTTATCCAAATATATCTTTGTTCTTAGAATCTCTTCATAAAATTTATCTTCTAAATTTTTATCTATAGTTAAATTATCAGTAATTTTTTTAAGACTAGGTATTATATAAGAAGCTATTGCTTCACTATCTTCTAACTCAAATTTAATAACACTTTCTTTTTCACGTAGAAAAGCATTATAAAATGGTATAAACAGTCTCTTATTTGCTACCTCAACCCTATATATATTTCCTTCATAAAACAAATACTCTGCGTCATCTGTAATAGGAAATGGTTTTATGCCTTTTTGGCTTAGTTGTATTTCATTTTCTTCTTGCACTAATTCAAATTTAAGAGGCATTTTTCCTTCTAAAACCCCTATATTCTTATAGTTTTGCCCTTTAACACCAAGATTTATTTTTCTATCACCAATAAGTCTAAGAAATCTTTTCACTTTAACGTCTGTAAGATAAGCTTTTTTATTAGATAAAAGCTTATCTGCGCTACTAACATTTAATTTGAAACCTGCATTTCTTTCCTCATCTTCATAAATTTCTTCTATTATATCTATAATTTCTTTATCCTCTGATTTAAAATAATGAATCATTGGATTGTATATAAATCCTTTTCCAAACTCTATTTCATTACTTTTACCAAGATAGGCCATTATAAACTCTTTCATATTTTTTACTACATATAACTTTTCTTCACCTATTTTAAGTTCCAGACTAGACCCTCTACTAGACCAAGGGCTAATATCAAGTTTAATTTCCATAACTAAAGGCCTTAAAGGCTGTTCAGTCTTACTCATTCCCTGCTTTACTTCATTTAAAAGTTTTTGTACTTTCATGGAATGAAAATTAACACTAGATATATTTTCCTTATCCCTTATGTATTTGAACATAGTTGCTGCAACGTGTGGACATATTCTTTCATTCAAATAATAGTTTTTAAAACCTCCACATTGACACTTTACATTGGTTACTCCTGTTTTATCATTAAACACTATTTCATTAAGTAGACTTTGATCATTATCTTCTACCAATGAGTTTATTCTTGTCTCATTTAGATTAAGTTCTTTGTTATGATTTTTAGTAGTGTTTATTCTCTTAACATTACCATCTTTATAATACTTTTCAGCAACTTCATAGGTATTTTCATCCGCCCAGTATTTTATAGTTTCTTCTTTTATATCAAACACTAGCTTCACCCACCTCTATCTACATTTATTACACTTGTGACAGGTTTCGCATTCTTTTATAATTTTTTCAATAAAATGAAAAGAAAACCATCGACCTATGCTTTTTACCTACTATATGATACCACAAAACCCCTTAGGTTTAATACCATGTAGCCATTTTATTGATAATACTTTATTTATAATATATAATATAACCATCAAAATAATGAGAGGTGCTTCAAATGAATAAGAAATACACAGCAATGTTTTTTCTTGTATTGTTATTAATATTTTCTACCTCTGGATGCCAGAGTAGCAGTAAGAAGTCTCTCTCCACAGCAGATTCGCTGCTAAAAGCGAAAAAATACTCACAAGCAATAATCTATTATGATAAATCAATTAAAAGCTATAGCCACAATCCAGAAGCATATACTGGAAAAGGTTATTCTTATTACATGATAAAAGATTATACCAGTGCTACAAATAATTTTAAGCAATCCATAGCTATAGATTCAACCTACATAAAAGCTTACTTATACAATTCTTATGCCCTGTCTATGGAAAATAATTATGATGAGGCAATTATCACCTTAAACAAAGCCCTTAAATTAGCTCCTAACAACTCAGACCTTTTAAACGAAAAAGGTTATGATTCCATGCTACTTGCTAAATATGATGAGGCGGCTACTTGTTTTGATAAGGCAATTAAATTGAATCCAAAACTTTCCAGTGCTTATGCAAACAAAGGTATGTTATATGCTAGACTTAATAACCTTGATGAAACAAATAGTTATTATGCCAAAGCCTTTAACATGTCACCTAACAATGGGGATTTTTATAATCAATACAGTTTAGCTTTAAGGCATCTTGGAAAAATTGATGATGCAATTAATGCTTCAAATAAAGCCATATCCATTGAGCCGAAAAATGCTCTTTATTATTTTAATAAGGGTACAATTTTAAAAGAAAAGGGAACCTATAAAGATGCTATTAAAGAGTTTGATAGTGCTATAAAATTTAATTCCAAATATGCTGACCCCTATATAAGTAAGGGAAGTTGTCTCTCCTTGCTTAATGACAATAACAATGCCATAAAACAATTTGATCTAGCAATAAAGATAGCTCCAAATAATAGCTATGCCTATAACGATAAAGGCTGTTCACTTTACAAACTTAACAAACTTGATGACGCATTAAAAAACTTCAATACCTCTATAAAACTAAACCCAACATTTTATGATGTGTATATAAACAAAAGTAAAGTGCTCATTGACCAAGGAAAAACAAAAGAGGCAACCACTTGTTTAAATTCTGCCCAAAAATATAGAAATAATAACTAAGATATGAATTTTGCTGATATAACTGCCATTATAATTGCGGTTATATCAGCAAATACTGCTGCAAAAATCGTGTGCCTAACTTTTTTTATGTTAGCAGCTCCATAATATATAGTTATTGTATAAAATATTGTTTCTGTAGAACCCATCATTATAGATGCAACTAACCCTATGTAACTATCAGATCCATAAGTTTTTAAGGTTTCTGCAAATATACCCATAGCTCCACTTCCTGACAATGGTTTCACCATAGCAAGAGGTACAAGTTCAGGAGGTAGTCCAATTAAACTAACAATAGGTTTGGCTATTGTTATAAAATAATCCATAGCCTTTGATTCTCTAAAAACACCTACTGCCACAAGCATGGCCAGTAAATATGGGAATATTTTAATACATATTTTTATTCCATCCTTTGCCCCTTCTACAAAACATTCATATACTTTTACTCCTTTAAACATACCATATAACACTACAGATCCTATTATTATTGGAATTATTGACTTTATAATATAATCCAAACTTAACACCGCCCTAAAAATATTGTTCTAAAATAGAGCAATATATCATTCCCATAACAGCTGCTATGCCAGTAGTTATTATGGCAGGTATTATTATTATTCCTGGATTCTGTGAACCACAAGCCGCTCTTATGGATATAACTGAAGTTGGTACAAACTGTATGCACGCAGCATTTAACACTAAAAACCTAGCCATATCATTTGTTGCAGTTCCTTTATTTTTATTTGCTTTTTCCATTGATTCCATTGTCTTGATTCCAAAAGGAGTTGCAGCATTAGATAAACCCATCATATTCGAAGTTAAATTCATAATCATAGGTTCCATAACCGAAGGATTATTTGAACTCTCCTTAAAAAGGATTTTTAATAATGGCTTCAAAACCTTGGACACTTTATATGTAAGACCACTTTTCTCTGCTATCTTCATTACCCCACACCAAAGACACATCATCCCTAGCAGTTGCATTGTGAGCTCTACAGTTGATCCTGTTGAACTAACAATAGCTTTTGATACAATCTCCCCCCTACCAGTTATTATTCCAAACACAACTCCTATAATTATAATAAAAAACCATATATAATTTATCACAATAACCACCTCTCTTATTTATATAAACAAGCTGTGACTAAAATTACTAAAATCGAAAAAATATTGGCACTACTTCAAGTTACAGAAACGCCTCTTTGATTTTCACGAAACTAACAGTTAATATGCATGTTGACATACTTTCAAGTAATAGTATAAGATGTTATAAAATTAGTATATTTTTATGAGATTAAGTAATTACAAAAATAAAGTAATGGAGGATAATAGTGAAAAATATAATATTTTATTTTACAGGAACCGGAAATAGCTTAGTTATAGCTCAAGATATCGCCGATAAAATAGGTGATACAAAACTTTTGTCAATTGCATCTGCAATAAAAGAAGATGATATTGATTTATCTTATGAACGTATTGGTTTTGTTTTTCCTGTCTATTATTCAAGAGTACCTGCCATTGTAAAAAGATTCATAGCAAAATTAATTTTTAATAAATCACAATATATTTTTGGTGTAATTACTTTTGGAGGAGTTTATGGAAAAATTTTTTCAGAATTAAATCATGATGTGTCAGTGCGTGGAGGCGCATTACGTTCAGGTTTTCCAGTACGTATGCCTGGAAATTATATTTTAAATTATGGCGCTTTCCCAAAAATAATTCAACGAATACTTTTCAGAAGGAAAAAGAAAAAGGTAAATTATATCTCAATTGCTATAAAAGATAAAAATATTTTATTTAAACCAAAAAGTGATTCGGCTTCCAAGCTTTCTGCAGCATCCGTTGATAAGATAATAGCAAATTTCGGTGAAAATGCTCAAAACTTTAATGTGAATGGTAAATGTACTGGCTGTACTACATGCCAGAAAATATGTCCTGTAGGTAATATTAAAATGGAAAACAACCAACCTAGTTGGGGAAAACAATGCGAACAGTGCATGGCTTGTATCCAATGGTGTCCTGCCCAAGCTATTGAATATTCCGATAAAACAGGAAAAAGGAAGCGTTATCATAACCCAGAGATTAAAATATCTGATATGATATCAAATTCATCTATGGACCATTGAAAATTAAATAAGAATGGATATTTATAAAGCAGCCACATTATGAATTAATTATCCATAATGTGGCTGCTCTAGTTTGCCTCTCTAACTTGTCACTTGGTATCTGGCCTCTGGCACTTGGCAACTGCATCACTGTATCCATATTCCAGAACCAATAGGAATATTATCATAAATATATTTCGCATTTTCCAGAGCCAATCTTACGCATCCATGAGAGACCCCATTTCCTAAAGTTCCGTCCACCAAATTACCATTTTTATCAAATAAAACGCTATGAAATAAATAATTGCCTTGTATTTGTGTAAAATATTTACATATTATTCCGTTTGGTGTTGAAAACTGCGGTCCTTTATTTCCTACAAAAAAGTTACCTGTTACAGTTGGAGTACCCGAAGTACCTGATGAACATGAAAATTCATCTATTAGTTTCCAATTACGATTTGTACCATTAAAAATATAAACCCTCTGTTCTGCTATACTTACCCTAATAAGGTAATTAGTATACGTTGGTAAATCTACTGCATTAACTATGCTCTCATAGTTAACAGCACTTGCAGTATCAATTTGACCTACTACAGCCTGAGCTTGTGCTATATACATAACATCCGGTGTAGGCTTTTTATTCAAATCAATTAATGTAGCACCTTCAACTATTCCACTAGTTGAAAGACCATGCCTGTGCTGAAAATCCATTACAGCATAAATAGTTTCTTCCCCAAATTGTGCATCCGTTCCAACATGATATCCAAAAGTGTTAATCTTTTTTTGTATATCCTTCACGTCGTCCCCCTTATCTCCTTCTTTAAGAACAGTTCTCGCTACTGGAGCCTTTACTTTAGGTTTAGCCGTTTTTTTACTTGAACTAGCCGTATAATTTTTTTTAATAGTTTTTTGTGCTTTATCAGATGAATTTGCACACGCAGAAAGACTGAAAATAAACACTAAACTCATGACAAATATAACTACTTTATGTCTCATTCTCATCCCATCCCTTTATTACTAAATACTAATTCAATTATACTTCAAAATTTATACTATTTTACACTTTATTTAAAATAAATTTTTATTAGAACCCTTCTTTTAGAAACAAGAGGCAAGTTACAGATTTCAAGTTACAAGTTACAAGTTACAAGTTGCCATAATCGTAAGAAATACCTGTAGATCTGCTACACAAATCTACAGGTATTTCCATTTAATTGCTTTTTCGGCCTAGCCGAAAAAATTTACTTAACTCTTAACTTTTCTCTCTTAACTTTTCTCTGTTCTTATAGGCTGTTTTTCTAGATGTTTTCTGGCAAAATAACAACATCATACCTCATACTAGCATTTTTTATAAGTGGACTTCTTTCTGTGACTTGTCTTACTTCCTCTAGGCTTTTAGCCTTAAATACCATGGATCCACCATTTTTATTGTAAAATCCACCAGCGATTAAATATTTATTTGCCTTTATGGATCCATTTCTTATCTTTGTGCTGTTCAAGTTGTCTCCCCTAACATTATTATAACTAATCCTCACAAAAATATTGTTCATAGTTGTTCCTCCGCAAAATTTATTTTAAAATATCAATTAATATCAATAGAATTCCGAACTTATGTTCGTATTTTTATTGTACAGAACAAATGTTCGTATGTCAATATGATTTTTATGATTTTACAAAAATATATGCTATAATACAACTTGTACTAAGTTATATTATATGCCTTAGATTACTGTACATATAAATTTGGAGGAAAATCATGATTTTAACCGATATAATGAAATATATTGAAAGTGAATATAACATTATTAATAGTACCCCTTGTGAAGTTTGTGGTGGTGATTACGAAGCAGATCAATTGGAGATACTTGTAATAGACGATATTCCTTTTGACGTCTGTGAATGCTCATGTTCTCACTGTGGTCACGAAAAAATATTTGAATTTTATGCACCATTTTTAAATGAAAAAACTTCAAAAGATAAAAAAGTCTTAAATTAAAGGAGTATGATTATGGATAAGAAAAATATAGAATTAGCAACGAAACAAATAGATGAGGCATTAAATACTGTAAAATCTATGGAAAATGACCTAGAAAAAGAACAACTATCTTCTGAAAACATCAAAAAACAATTCATATTTTTATCAGATAAAGTAATTGAACTAGAAAACATTTTAGTTAAAGAAGGAATCTTATAAATTATTGTAGGTGAATAATAATGGATGAAGGCAAATCATTAATAGAAATAAATTCATATAAAGAGACTGACAATATAGCCTCTGAAACTATTTTAAAACCAAAAAAGTTTTCAAAATTAAAATCTATATTATTATCTCTAGTTATTATTATTATTCTTGCTGCTATAGGCGCCTCATACGCCTATTTCACACCTACTAGCTTTGTAATTGTAAAAGCCAATGCTGAAATAAATTTAAAAGTTAACAGGTGGAACAAAATAATTGATGTTTCTTCGTTAAATGCAAATGGTGGTAATATACTGGGTAGTATGAAATTAAAATATAAAAATATAAACAATGGGCTTATCCTCATTTTAAGCACTATGGAGCAAAACAATTACATAAATACTTTATCACCAGATAAAAAAAATCAAAAGATATCTATTTTTATTTCTGGAGAAAATATCGACACCTCTACTTTTGCAAATATAGTACAGGATAGAAAACTCGATTTGGAAATTAACCAAAATGGAACTAGTTCAAAATAAATAAAGTCATGGAAAAGTTAATAAACTTTTCCATGACTTTATACTTTTTTAGCAAACCTTATTTATAATTAGGATTGTTTAATCTTTCCGTAAATTGATCCATTCCCTTAAGTGAATTGACAAAGACTCTATTCAAAAGTAATAAATCTGTATTTTTACCCGCCCATCCATCATTGGTAGTAAACGCCATAGTATATCCTGCTTTTTTTGCTTCTTCTACAGTAAAACTATTGTAACTTCCAAAAGGATATGCAATATATTTTATCTTTTTATTTAATATTGCTTCTAGCATTTGTTTTGACTTAGTTAATGTTTCTAACTGTTTTTCAGCCGTAAGTTCACCAAGTTTTTCATGATTTACAGTGTGGCTTTCTATACTTATTCCATTTCCGTCCATTTCTTTTAATTGCTTAGAGTTTAAATATGGACCTGGTTTATCAGTTAATGATGGAATTACAAATATATTCCCCCTAAATCCCATTTCTTTAATAATTGGGAAAGCATTTGTATAATTATCTGTATATCCATCATCAAAAGTTATAACTACAGATTTTCCGGGAACAGGTTTATTGTTTTGTATAAATTCATACAATTCATCTAAGCTTAACGTAGTATATCCATTATCCTTTAAGTACTGCATCTGTTGCTTGAAAACCCCAACTGGTACTACAGCACTATTTGCTACTTGGCCATCTGCAATACTATGATACATAAGAGTAGGTATAGTTTTATCATTGTATACTATATTGCTCCCTTTAAACTTTCTTATTGTCTGCAGCTTTTTCTTATCACTTTTCACTTTCTTTTTAGGTTTTGCTTTTGTCACTATTTTTTTACTGGAAGTAGCTTTGTTATTGTTTATATTACTCACAGTTACATAAAAAATAGTTCCAACTAAAGCTATTAATATTACTATTAATATTAATTTCAGCTTCTTATATGATAATTTCAATTTAAAACACCCTCCCATTTTAGGATTTTGAAATAAAGATAAACTTACATACTGGCTTGCTATTTCTTTAATTATACCCAATATGCATGAGATAATTAATAATTATTGTTATTAACCCTATTCTCAAAATCACTCTCAGTATGTTTAGGTCCTATGTATACTCTACTTAACTTAAATTGTCCATCGGTTTTATATGTCCATTTTCCATCTCTACTAAGCCCAAGGGTATAACCTGCACTATTGACCTCTACCAAAGTCTGGTCATTATAACTTCCAAAAGGGTATGATACATAGTTAACTTTTTTATTTAATAATGTCTCTAGAATAGTTTTTGATTCTTTAAGATTTGCTAATTGGTTATTACTTGTTAAACTTCCCAGTCTCACATTCTCATCCGTTCCACTTTCTATGTCCATTCCATTTTGCTGCATTTCTTTGAGTTGCGCGGAGGTTAAATAGTTTACTCCACCATCAATGCTTTTTGCCACAACAAATACAGTAGCTTTGAAACCATATTTCTTTAACAAAGGATAAACATTTGAATAGTTATCTTCATAACCATCATCAAAAGTTAGCGCTACAGATTTTTTTGGTATTGGTTTATTGTTTTTTAAAAAATCATTTATCTCATCCATAGTAAGTGTATGAAAATCATTGTCTTTCAAATACTTCATCTGAGAAGTAAAATTATCCTTTGTTATCTTTAATCCGTCAGATTGACTTACTGGTAGAATATCAACTACACTATGATACATAACGATAGGTACCCCTTCGTTATTACTTTTCATAGCTGCTACCGCTGGAATTGTAGTTGCTACCTTAGAATTAGAAGCATTTTTTTTGATTCCATTATTTGTGGTTTTAGTACTAGATGTATGTGTTTCACTTTTTTTATTAACATTAACAAATATAGCCCAAACCACAACTGCTAGTAAAATTAAAAAACTAACCCATATTATTCTCTTCTCTTCAGTTTTCATAATTAAATCCTTCCTTACCATTTACAAAAATTATTATTTCTCTCTATAGTTTACCAAAACACAAGGGAATTATCTATAATTGTTTGATAAAAAGAATCATTTAATTCGGTTTTAATATATTTAATATCATTATTCACAGTTTATAACTGATTTTGTTGTTCAATTTATCCATATTTATATATATATAAAACAATTTTTATTATATTATTCAAGTTATCCACAGCTTTGTGGACAACTTGTGGATAATTGATATTGATTTTCATATGCCATTTATTATTTTTTTATAAATATTTTCTATTTATGTATTAACATTTATAAGAATTAATAGTATTATAATAGTATTAAGATATTTAATTAATTCTTAAGAAAGGTGGGATTTTGTATGAAAAATAATGTTGTGTATGTTGATTTCACCCATAAAAAAATTGCTAACGCAAAAAGAGGTTTTTCCTTTCATATGATTAAAGAACATATAATAGATTTGTTCCACTTAACTCCTAGTAAAATTAATAATTCTAATGGTTCAAAACAATGTAAACGTATACTGTAAAAGTACCCTTTCCCCCTGCCTAATTATAATTAAAAAGGTTGCTATGTGAAAATGATTAGTCATTGTTATACAGCAACTTTTTTATTTGATATAATAAACTTATAAATATTAATTGATGTTGCTTAGTTCCAAGAAATATATTTCTTAGCTATTTAATATTATCAAACAAAATTGCAGGAGGATAAATATGCGAATTGGACTTGGTTATGATGTACATAAATTAGTTTACGAAAGGTCCCTTATACTTGGCGGTGTAAAAATTGATTACGTGAAAGGCCTCCTAGGTCACTCAGATGCAGATGTACTTCTCCATGCAATAATGGATAGTTTACTTGGTGCAGCTGCCCTTGGTGATATTGGTGTTCATTTTCCTGACATTTCTCCTAAGTATAAAGGCATAAGTAGCCTGAAACTATTAAGAGAAGTTGGACAAATGATAGGTGATGCTGGCTTTCACGTTGGAAATATAGATGCTACTATAATTGCTCAAAATCCTAAAATGTCTCCTCATATAAAAAACATGAGAGAAAATATATGTTCTTCTTTAAATATAACCATGGATAAAATAAATATAAAAGCCACTACTGAAGAAGGGCTCGGTTTTACGGGTAAAGGGGAAGGGATTTCGGCTGAAAGTATATGCCTTCTAGAAGAAGCTACCAAGTGACAGGTTCCAAATACCAGTTAATCAAAAATAGATTTTTTAATGGATGTTAGCCGTGAAATCTTCAAAAGTTTTAATTATAAGCATCAGCAATAGCTGATGCTTTGTTAGGTTTTTAATCTTATTTTTATGTATAGCAAACACACCTTAAAGCCTAATTTTTCTCAAGTAATTTTTTAGCCTTTTAGGCTGTGAGGCTGTTTATTACAGTACAATCTTTTTCGGACATAATAAAATTCGGTATAATAAGACATTCTCACAATTCCATGGGTGAAATTTTCAAAACTTTTTAAATTGGCTTGAAAAAGTTTTCCCAAAGTGTTACACTGAATTTATTGAAAAACTCATGAGAAATTTTTTTAATAAAAATGAAAACGTTTAATACTCACAAATTCACGTGATAAAAAATTTGAAACTAAACTAAATTAAATAAAAAAATATGGGGATGGTTTTAGTGAAGGGGAAAATCAGTAATTCTTTAATATATGTTTTCGGTGCGCTTAGTGGTCTTTTGTTTGGTTATGATACTGGAGTTATTTCAGGTGCAATTCTGTTTATAAAAAAGCAAATGCACCTTGGTTCATGGCAACAAGGCTGGGTTGTTAGTTCTGTATTACTAGGTGCTATTCTTGGAGCCGCAATTATTGGACCAATGTCTGATAAGTACGGACGTAAAAAATTGATTTTAGTGTCATCAATTATTTTCTTTATTGGTGCACTTGGATCAGCATTTTCTTCAAGTTTTACCATATTGATTTTATCGCGTATTGTTCTTGGTATGGCAGTAGGTGCTTCCTCTGCTTTAATTCCAACGTACTTAGCCGAATTATCACCTGCAGAAAAACGTGGTTCTGTATCAAGCTTGTTCCAGTTAATGGTAATGAGTGGAATTTTATTAGCCTACATAACAAACTATAGTTTTTCCGGTTTGTATATTGGCTGGCGTTGGATGCTTGGCTTTGCTGCTATTCCAGCTGTAATCCTTTTCTTTGGAGGTCTTGCATTACCAGAAAGTCCTCGTTTTTTAGTTAAAGATGGTCGACTTGATGAGGCCCGAGTTATCTTAAATCAAATGAATAAACATAATGAAAGTGCTGTTAATGATGAACTTATACAGATTAAGAAACAAGCTGAAATGAAAAGTGGCGGGATTAAAGAACTATTCGGTGAATTTGTTCGCCCAGCTTTGGTTATTGGTGTTGGACTAGCTATTTTCCAACAGGTTATGGGCTGCAATACAGTTCTTTACTATGCACCAACTATATTTACTGATGTTGGATTTGGTGTTCAGGCAGCTTTACTCGCTCATATCGGAATTGGAATTTTTAACGTTATTGTTACTATTGTTGCAGTACTTATAATGGATAAAATTGATCGTAAAAAAATGCTTATTGGTGGATCTATTGGAATGGGAACTTCCTTACTAATTATGAGCATTTCAATGAAGTTCTCTCATGGGTCTTTAACTGCTTCAATCATTTGCGTTATTGCATTAACAATTTATATTGCTTTTTTCTCAGCTACTTGGGGACCAGTAATGTGGGTCATGATTGGTGAAGTATTCCCTCTAAATATCCGTGGTTTAGGCAACTCATTCAGTAGTGTAATTAATTGGACTGCTAACATGGTTGTATCATTAACATTTCCTCCATTATTGAATTTCTTTGGTACTGGTAGTTTATTCTTAGGTTATGGTGCCCTTTGTTTTATTTCAATATGGTTTGTTAAATCTAAAGTATGTGAAACACGTAATCGTTCTCTTGAAGAGATTGAGAATACTCTTAGGGAACGTGTTAATGATAAACATAACCAAAATATTTGTAGTTAGAACTTTAAGGGCTGGTGCACTGAGAAATTAGTACACCAGCTTTTTCTTTTTATATATTTATAATAATCTAATATTTTAGATTTTTATAGTTACATATGTCATTTTATTATATTGCATATGTAATATACTGTTAATTTTGCCTTGAGCCTGAATTTAATAGTCAAATCAAAATGTAAGTTGATAAATAGGTTGATTTGTACTACTATGTTAATATTAGTTAAATGATGCGCATATTGTAATTTATTTAAACATTATAGCAAATTGCAGTAAAATATATCAAATTAGAGGTGACTTATATGGGCAAAGATAAATTGCTTAATAAGATTCAGAAGTTTTTTTCTTTTAATGGCAATACACTTAAATTCATAAGGCAGGATTACGAGGGTGATATGTATAAGACACGAGATTTCAAAATAATAAGCAAATTTTTTAGAATGAATAATAATAAGGAATATATTTTGGATGATCAAACTTGGGCTGATTTAGATATGAATAGTGTGTATAAAAAGCTAGATAATACATATAGCAGTTTGGGCGAAGAGGTACTATATTATATGCTGAGAACTCCAATTATGGAAGAAGAAGAGCTAATACGAAGAAATACATTGATCAGAGCTTTTAAACACAATGAAGAATTGAGAGAAAAAGTCCAATGTATAACTTTTGATTTAGGTAGAAATCAGATAAATACTTTTTTAAATATGATAGAAAAAGACCTTACAATAAATAAATTCAAATATTATCTTTACACCATGCTTGGAAAGATATTACCATGTGTACTATTAATTCTTTCTATTTTGGTAAATCCAAAATGTATGATAGGCGTACTAGATTTATAGGCTTTGCAAATATGTGGGGGGGACTATTTGAAGCTATATCAGTAATATTTCTCATAGAGGAAAGTGCATATTATGCTATATCTGATTCAATAAAAGCTAAAAAGAAACAGTTAATAGACCTTTATTATACAATTGGTGAATTAGAAGCACTAATATCAATCACTGTCTATAAACACAATTTAAAACAAATGTATGTAAACCCTAAGTTTTCAAAGGACATTCATATAAATATAACAGAAGGCACACATCCTCTTATTGATAAATCTATACCTAACAGTATTAATATTAACAATAAGGGAATAGTTATCACTGGTACAAATATGTCAGGGAAGTCAACCTTTCTACGAATGCTTGGAGTAAATATACTCCTGTCTCAGACTTTTTATTTTGTTTTAGCTAAAGATTATGATGCTTGTTTCCTTAATATAGTTTCTTCAATAAGTCCTAAGGATGATTTAGTAGGTGGAAAAAGTTTCTATATGGCGGAAGTAGAATCTATTTTTAGAATACTTGAGGCTACAAAAAAGGAACTACCAGTATTTTGTCCTATAGATGAAATCTTTAGAGGTACAAACCCTATAGAGAGAATCTCAACTTCTGCAGAAATATTAATGTATCTAAACAAACATAAAACTATTTCTATAGTGGCAACCCATGATAGAGAATTAGCTGATATTCTAAAAGATAACTATGAGTTTTATTATTTCAGTGAAAATGTTGACACTAGTTCTGGTTTGAGTTTTGACTATAAGCTTAAAAATGGAGTTTCTCAAACTAGAAATGCCATAAAACTTTTAGAGTATATGAATTATCCAAAAGAAATAATTGATAATTCTTATAAAAGAGCAGAATCTATGGAAGGATTCATATAGAAAGTTATACAATCAGTAAATACAATGATAATATTTTTATATTATCATTGTATGAAGGTTATAAAAAGCAGACACATGGAATTTATTAAATTCCATGTGCCTGCTTTTTTTTTGAATTTTCCCGCTGCAAGCGGAAAAACTCTTCCTTAACTCTTCTCTCTTCTCTCTTCTCTCTTCTCTCTTAACTCTTAACTGTTTTATTAAGCGTTTATGCTATCAGGATTAAAATCTATACAGATAATATAGCTTTTCTTAGCGCTATCTTTAAATGAAGAAGAAATTGTTATACAGAGATTTCCTGTGGCCATTGATACGTATGGCTCCGTTACATACTTGTTTAAACTCATACTTCTTAAAAAATAATAATATTTTTTTAAAGAATGATCTGTTCCTTTTTTCGCTGGTTGGAAAATAAGAGCTTTTTGAGATATCATGTTTTTACATCTTGTAGCAGTATTTGTTACTTGATGTCCATTATCATCTAGAATATATACACATTCTATTAATGAATATTCATCTACAGTACCATCTATTATTGAATTAAACTCGGTTTTCTTTGAATTTTCAAGCCTAACAATAATATTGTTTATTATTGAATCATACTTTTTATGTGATTGTTCTTTAGCATCTATTTCTTCTGACATATATGCTTTATAATCAGTTCCCATTTTTTCAATCTTATCTTTTAGGTTTGTTAGCCCCACTTTATCAGCTGGTATTGGTTCACAGAATGCCTTTCCCTGAATCATATCTGCTCCAAGTTCCATAACTACCATTGCATCTGCCTCTGTTTCAACATCTTCGGCTATTACAAGTGCCCCAACTTTTTTAGATAAGTTTATAAGTGATTTAAATATCTCTTGCTTGTAATAATTGTAACATATGTCTTTAGTTATAACGCTGTTGATCTTTATTATGTCTGGTTCTACATACGAAATTCTATCAAGATTTGCAAACCCTGACCCTAGATCCTTAAGCCCTATTAAGAATCCTTTGCTTCTATAAAAATTGATAAAATTTTGCATTGCCTTTATATCTTCTATTTTTTCTTCAACAATTTCAAGAACTATGTTTCTTGGCTCAATTCCATATTCATTGACAACATTCATTAGGATACCAGAACCGATGTATTTATCTATTATGGATATATTTATATCTATAAATAATAATGCCTCCTTGTTCTTACCATATATGTCAATAAAACTTTCCATAGATTTTTCTCTATATAGCCTATCTAGTTCTATGGCTTCTCCTTCTTTAAGATCATATTGTACTAAATCATCCTTAGATACAATATTTCCATTTGCATCTGGAAAACCTACAAGTACAGCTTCAAGTCCAATAACCGATTTTTTTATTATAGATACAACCGGCTCAAAATTTAACTCTAAATTTCTGTCTTCTGTTATCTTATTTATATTCAAACTTATGCTTTCTCTTTTAGTACCCAAAGTTTAGCCCACCTCTTTCTAAAATATTCTCTAATTATATTATATTTGTACAGGAACCTGCATGCAAGATTTTTTGTATTTTAAAACTGTCATATAGTAAACTTTTTATTGAAATATCTTAAAATATGTATATTTAGGGCTTTTTTTTGAGAAGTTTCTATTGAAAATAAGATTTTTCAAGAAAAATTAATAGGTCAGAACAAATTTTGCTCTGACCTATTAATTATTTTACCGTTAAGCTAGTAATGTTTCTATCTGTTATTTCAGCCGAATCTATTGCCTTTAGACTTCCACTATTTGTAGCAAACAGATTTTTTGATAAGATTGCATTCATGGCACCTGTTACATCTGTAGCGGTAACAGTATCTTTTACATTATTTAATTTAAAAGTAACTTTTTTACCACCATCAGTAGTAAAAACCATTGATAAACTTTTTGCCATATCTTTTTCACCTCCTATATTTAAAAATTTTATGCATTTGTTATAACGTTGTTATCGATTTTTGCAATACTAACTACTTGATAGCTCAAGAGTGCCCCAAGTGCAGTTGCTACAGCGTATATGTCATCATCAGTAACTTTTGGATTTAATTTAGGAAATTTATCACTTTTAATTAAATCCTTTCCATTTGCACTCTGCCCTGCTTTATAGTTGATTTGTAATGTGCTGTGTGATGTTGTTGAAGTTGCTGCCATATCAATC
>LIDZ01015245.1_pt7 | contig 21331 bp, 23 predicted proteins | sample 644651 | NCBI WGS metagenome assembly LIDZ01 (sample SAMN03856242, study PRJNA289617) | food metagenome | isolation source: wine grapes on drying loft during traditional withering process | host: Vitis vinifera cv. Corvina | place: Italy: Gargagnago di S. Ambrogio di Valpolicella | collected 2014-01 | reverse complement strand
AACAGCCAATAGAAGGAGTGTTGAACATGAGAAAAGCATTGATCGTATGGGGCGGTTGGGACGGACATGAACCGGAGCAGGTAGCCGGAGTATTCGCTGAGCTGTTGCGGGCGGAGCAGTTTGAAGTTGAGGTGTCTAATACGCTGGAGGCTTTCGCTGATGCTGATAAGCTGCTCGGTCTGGATCTGATTGTTCCCGTCTGGACGATGGGAGAAATTTCCCAGCAATTTGTTGATAACGTATCCGCTGCTGTGCAGAATGGTACCGGGCTTGCGGGTTGTCATGGCGGGATGTGTGACTCGTTCCGTAAGAATACGGATTGGCAGTTTATGACGGGTGGACAATGGGTAGCACATCCTGGCAATGATGGAGTGAACTACACCATACAATTTCCTCAGAGCTCTAGTCCGCTGGTAGCAGGCATGGAGGATTTCACTGTTTCGTCTGAGCAATATTATCTGCATGTTGATCCTGCGGTAGAGGTGCTTGCAACCACCCGTTTTCCGGTAGCGGATGGACCTCATTCGCTCAACAAAGCAGTAGATATGCCTGTAGCCTGGACTAAACGTTGGGGCGTGGGCCGGGTATATTACAATTCACTTGGTCATCATGCCGACATTGTTGAGCTACCCCAGGTGAAGGAAATGATGCGCAGAGGACTGCTCTGGGCTGCTGAAGGTAAACAGAATGCTGCATGGAGTCAAACGGATGTTGCGAAGATTGGTAACAGTTATAGCGGCATGGCTGACAGTCAATAAATGGTTGGGAGCGATCAAGCAATGGACAAAGTAAAAGTTGGCATTATTGGCTGTGGTAAGATCAGCAGTATCTATATGGAGAACTGTCAGAAGTTCGCAGTCCTGGAGCTTGTCGCTTGTGCAGATATGGATTTGACGAGAGCCCAGGAGCAGGCAGAACTATACAATATTCCGCACGTTTATACTACGGAGCAATTATTGAATGATCCTGAGATCGAGATTGTGATCAATTTGACGATTCCGGCAGCACATGCTGAGGTTACCCTGCGTGCACTTGAAGCTGGCAAGCATGTATATGTGGAGAAGCCGTTAGCTGTGACTAGAGAAGAAGGACGCAAAGTACTCGCAGTAGCCAAGGAAAAGGGGCTGCTTGTAGGGAGTGCTCCGGAAACCTTCCTAGGCGCTGGTATTCAGACGGTACTGAAGCTGATTGATGAAGGTGTTATTGGTCGACCGGTCGCCGCAACCTCATTTATGCTGGGCCGCGGTCATGAGCATTGGCATCCCGATCCAGAATTCTATTATGCTGCAGGTGGTGGCCCGATGTTCGATATGGGTCCCTATTATTTGACGGCGCTGGTACAACTGCTGGGTCCAATTCATACGGTAGCTGGTATGACCGGCAAAGCGCTGCAGGAGCGAACGATTACGAGCGAGAAGAAGTCTGGGCAAAAGATTCCGGTCGATATTCCGACCCACGTTGCCGGAACACTGCAATTCCACAGCGGGGCGATTGCAACACTGATCACCAGCTTTGATATCTTTGGGGGCAGCGATTTGCCACCTATAGAAATTTATGGGACGGAAGGAACGATACAGGTTCCTGATCCGAACACTTTTGGTGGACCCGTGAAATACCGGCGCATCGGTGAACAAGAATGGACAGAAGAGCCGCTGGTGCCTGGTTACGACCAGAACACGCGGGGCATTGGACCCGCCGATATGGCTTATGCCATTCGCACAGGACGCAAACACCGCGCCAGCGGTGAGCTTGCTTATCATGTGCTGGAAGCGATGTGGGCTTTTCATGATTCTTCCGATTCTCGCAGTTTCTATGAAATGGAGAGCACATGCGAACGCCCGTCTGCACTTCCGTTAGGACTACAGCCGTATACATTGGACTAATAAATAAAGGAACTGACCTCAAGTAGAATAGCTACTGGAGTTCGGTTCCTTTTTTTCATAGATTAAACCCTATTTACGTAGACTAGAGGGCGTTAACCCCTTATATTGCTTGAACAGCTTCGTGAAGTAGTTGGGATTATCGCAGCCCACTCTGCCGGCAATTTCCGTCACGGTGAAGTCAGTCTCCAGCAGCAGACGTTCGGCTTCATTGACCCGACACAGGTTCACATAATCTATGAAGGTGCGCCCGGTTAGTTTTTTGAAGGTTTTGCAGAAGTGGTACGGATTGAGATTGACGGATTTCGCGGCCTTCTCGATTGTCATTTTATCTTCAAAATGCTCATCTAGATACTCCAATAACGGTTTGAAGCGTTCTCGATTGAACGATTGGCGTTCATTAGCTCTAGTGGACAGCTGTTGCGGCAAAAAGGTTCTGGAGAGCAGTGTGAAGAGCAAATGTAGTTGATTCTTGATCACCAGCTGGAAGGCCGGACCTTTGGTATGTACTTCCTCTATCATCGTATACAGGAGTGAATAATAAGTGGAGCAGGCAGGCACTTGTTCTGCCGGTTTGACCGGAAACTGATAACGGTTGTCTAGATAAGGTGCAACGAATTGCTCATGCTGCGGATCCTGATTCCAATCCTTGAATAATGAAGCATGGAACACAATCGATACGTAACGGACAGGCTCGTCCCTCAGGCTGTAACCCACATGCAATCCGCCCGAAGGCACGAAGATCACATCCCCGGGGTTCGCTTCATAGGGCTGGCTGTCCACATGGAATATTGCGCTGCCCTGCTGCATGACTATAATCTCGAAATGCTCATGCCAGTGTAGAAATAGGATATTCTGAGCGGTTTTCACTTCCTTGGAATCATTAAAAAACAGGCGAAACGGATACGTTTTCTCCTCCAGCTGAGGATATTCTTTAAGCTCTTTCGGATAAGTCACGATTACTTCAACTCCCACAAGATTCAGCTATAATTACACAAGATAAGAAGAGATTTGACTTGAAATGACGAATATACTAAGGTAGCTGAACTTAATATAAACCAATATTGGAGTGGTCACAAGATGAAGGATACATTGCGGATTGGTACATTAGTAGGGGGCGGGGATGCAGTTAGAGTTATCCCGCAGATCATTGGTCATGGTTTTGAATCTTTTAGCTTAACTTTCTGGCAGACTACAGGGAAGACCGATCTTGTTGAAACTGCCAAACGTGTCTCAGAACTGGCTGCAGAACATGATTTTATTATTTCTTCTGTCGGTATATTCGGCAATCCACTCACGAATACAGGTGACAACTCAGATACGCTAGCTAGCTGGGAGCGGTTGATTGATCATGCCCATTAATTTGGCACAGATATGGTGTCAGGCTTTACCGGTCGGATTCCTGGTGTGTCCATCGATGAATCGATTCCAAAGTTCACTGAGGTATTTGGTGAACTGACCAAAAGAGCCGCCGATCGCGGACTGCGCATCGCCTTTGAGAATTGCTCTATGGGCGGAGACTGGCAAGTTGGAGATTGGAATATTGCGCATAATCCGCTGGCTTGGGAAAAAATGTTCAACGCTGTACCAGCCGAAAACCTCGGCCTGGAGTGGGAACCCTGCCATCAGATGGTTGCGCTGATTGATCCGATCCCGCAGCTGCGCAAATGGATGGATAAAGTGTTCCATGTTCATGGCAAAGATGCCACCATTGCTTGGGATATTATAAAAGAATACGGAATTCATGGTCCGAAAGATTATGTGTGGCACCGGACACCAGGTTTTGGAGATACAAACTGGTCAGATGTAATTACTATTTTGCGTCAGGCAGGTTATAAAGGCACCATTGATATCGAAGGCTGGCATGACCCTGTCTATCGGGATGAGCTGGAGATGACCGGACAAGTCCATGCGCTGAATTATTTGAAGCAATGCCGCGGTGGCAGCTTCGTGCCGAATCCGGCTTGAGGCTTAAGGGAGGGGGAGCAAAATGACAGCACAATACCGTGTAGCTATTGCCGGTTGCGGCGGAATGGCGAATGAATGGGTTGAATACGCGCTGAAGCGTCAGGATGTTGAAATCGTAGCGCTAGTCGATATTAGGCTGGAGTCAGCAGCGGCTATGGCCGAGAAGCATGGGATTTCCTGCTTGAAATTTACGGACCTCAAACAGGCGATTCAGGAAACCGCTGCCAATCTCGTATTTGATGTGACTATTCCAGCAAGCCATTTCACGATTGCCACGACGGCCTTAGAACTAGGCTGTGATGTGTTCGGCGAGAAGCCGCTAGCGGAAACGATGGAACAGTGCAATCAGATCGTAGCATTGGCAGAAAGTACTGGAAATTCGCATGCGGTCATGCAAAATCGTCGATATGATCCAAGAATCCGTTCCCTGCGAAATCTCATCACGACGGACACGATTGGCAGAACGGGATATATCGCGGCTAACTTTTTTCTGGCTCCGCATTTCGGAGGCTTCCGTGAGGTCATGAACAGCCCTTTACTGCTGGATATGGCAATCCATACCTTTGATCAAGCTCGCTTCATTAGCGGAGCTAATCCTGTAACCGTTTACTGTCAGGAATTTAATCCTCCAGGCTCTTGGTATGAGGGGAATGCGGCAGCCATCTGTATTTTTGAAATGTCAGACGGCTCTGTGTTCTGCTATCAAGGCTCTTGGTGTGCTGAAGGCGCACCTACCTCATGGGAAGCTTCCTGGCGGATCACCGGAGAGAAAGGTACAGCCATTTGGGATGGCTTAGGCATACCTTATGCCGAGGTGGTTGCGGCTGGAGATCAAGCGGGTAAGTTCATACGCGATTATGAGCGGATCGATGGCGAGACCGTAGAGATGAACAGTACGTTCCATCATGGCTGTCTGGATGAGATGTTCCTGTCACTGGCAGAGCAACGTCCGGCTGAAACGGATTGCCGCGATAACCGCTATAGCATGGCTATGGTGCTCGGGGCGCTGGAAAGCGCCAAGCAAGGCAGAAAGATACAGCTTGCCGATTTCATGAGCAGCCATGAGCGGTCCAACATAACGGAAGTCTAAAATTTAGAGTTACTTAAACGTTAGCAGTAACGGTAAATCGTTATTGCTGGCGTTTTTTGCTGTTTGGGTTCAAACATATACACTCATATGGTAATATGTGTAATTGAATAACAATAGGGAGGAAAGATAGATAATGGCCACTTGGATGGTACATTTTAGAATTGCAGAGAAGTTGTTAAATTTGGGACGACTCCAAGCTTGTTTGCCGAACAGTATCTTCACAATACTGAACAGGAACGTTCTGCCCCGCAGAATTCTTTTTATCTAGGTTATTATGTTCATTTATTAACAGACGTTGAATGGAGCAAGCTGCATCAGATCAAGAAGAAAGAACCTAGCTATACAAAAATACTCGGAACTCCTGAATATGGTGCTACCATTAAACGTGATTGGTATGGCGTTGATTTTGTCTATCTGAATGAGCATATAGATAATATCTTTACGAAGGAATTTCGACATATCCATGATTTCCCGGATTATCTCGATATATTTCCCAAGGATCAGATCTCCATACAAATCAATCGAATAACTGAATTCTATTCAGGATCATCCTCAGTCTTCGTTCTGGATCCAGCCTATCATTTTGAATATTTCACCCCTGAAGAAGCAGATCATTTTGTGGAGGATGCCACTCGGAAAATCATACAGGATCTAAACCTTGTCTTTGGCGAAGCCGTATTATGGAAGGATATCGTGTAACGAAGTCTATTACAGAAATCAGTCTAAACATGATCATGTTTAGACTGGTTCTTTTGTCTGTAGAAATCCCAGATTTTCGTTGATAAAGAACCGTCCAGACGGTATAGTGAAATTAGAATGCAAATAAGGAGGCGGCTTAGTATGAAGGGTGACAACAGGTTTACTAAACAGGATAGTATCCTTAAGGCAGCTTCCAGTATTGTGCAAAGGAATGGCGTAGCCCAGCTGACTCTGGAAGCTGTAGCGAAGGAAGCCGGAATTAGCAAAGGAGGACTGCTGTACCATTTTCCGAGTAAGGAAGCTTTAATAATAGGCATGGTGGATAAGCTGAATGACAGTTATGGAGCAGAAATTAAGCGTAAGGCGGAGGAGGATCAGCAGAGTCGTGGCGCTTGGAGCAGGGCCTATGTGGAAGCTACTTTTACCGAGCTGGATTGTGGAGTGGCGATGAGTTCTGCTTTATTCGCTGCCGCTTTTGCCAATCCGAAGCTGCTCGAAGGCATGCAGGCGCAGTATAAGATTTGGCAGAATCATATCGAAAATGACGGTACGGACAGTGTACATGCCACGATTGCCAGACTAGCCGCAGATGGATTGTGGTTCGCTGAGATGTTCGGACTGGCACCTCTGGAGCAAGAGCTGAGGAACAAAGTGTATAACGAATTGATTTCTTGGACTAAGGAGGAACAGCACTAATGGCATATCTTTACTTAATGCTCTCCATTGCAGGTGAGCTATTTGGCACCTCGATGCTCAAAGCTTCGCAAGGTTTTACACGGCCTCTTCCGGCTGTAGGGGTTATTGTTGGCTTCCTATTTTCATTTTTCTTCCTATCTATTACTTTGAAATCAATCCCCCTAAATACAGCCTATGCCATCTGGTCCGGAATAGGGTCAGTCGCCACGGTCATTATATCGGTCCTGATCTGGAAAGAAAAAATCTCTCTTGGCAGCTTGATCGGTATTGCTTTAATAGTTATTGGTGTAGTCGTATTAAATTTCTTTGGTCCTGGACATAGCGACTCGCCGGAGACAGCCAAGACAGAACAGCTCTCACAGTGATTGTTTGAGGCATCTACAACGATCTAAACTTGCTTGGCCTTAGCGGGATGAAAGTTTGTGACTCAGGGTATGTTAAGGGAAAAGACAGTAAGGGAGTGCATCATGATGGCAAGAAGACATAGGAAATATGCGGTGCCAGGGGTAGAACAGGAAATGCAGACTTTCAAAGCAAATGTAATGAAGCATGAAGGATATGTCGTTGATCAGAATCGACCTGACGATGTGAAATACGAAGTGGCTAGGGAATTAGGTGTACCTCTACAAGTAGGCGGAAATGGTGCTCTAACTACGGAATCGGTGGGCCAAGTCGGCGGCAGAATTGGTGGCTCTATGGTCCGGGAAATGGTCCGCCTTGCCCAAGAGCAGTTAGCGAAAGGAAACAATCTTAAATGAGTTCTCAGAGCACACCGATTTTTTCAAAAAAGGGTATAAAATGACCATCCAATTATAACAACTGGATGGTCATTTTTATTCTAGTTAGAACCCTTTATATTGAGGCTCTTCATTCTCCAATTCAGTTACCCGGCTCTCTACCTGTTGAACAATTTGCTGCGTTTGCTGAGCAGCATTGGTGAACAGGTTTTTGGCATCCTGATTCTGAGTTTCCATGGCAAATTGCTCAAGACTGGCTTGTGCGCTTTTTAATGATGAGACACAGGTCTTCACTTGTGAAGATACGGTCATTTAAGTTTTCCTCCTTTATTTTGGTAGATCTGCTATGAACGCTTACTATTATCTGCATGAGCTACGGCAGTCAATCAGGTAATATATCCCTATTGTTAGCCGCATGAATATTTCCATAAATAAGAAGTGGAATTGTGGGTTGCTCAGACCTACTTTTACAAATAATGAGTGTTAATGATTAGCAGGATTAATAAAAGGAGGTTTATTGAAATGCCAGAATGGATAGAGGTTATTTTGCGAACCATTTTTGCGGTGGTTGCACTTTTCTTTTTAACGAAATTGCTGGGTAAAAGACAGGTTTCACAGCTTTCGTTCTTTGAGTATATTACAGGGATTACCCTCGGCAGCATAGCCGCATATGTGTCTCTGGATACGGATAAGACTTGGCATTTGGGTGTCATTGCACTGCTTGTCTGGGTGGTGTTCTCCTATGGCATTGAATATTTGCAGATCAAAAGTAAAAAGGCGCGGGACTTTATTGATTTCAAAGCAACGGTATTGATTAAAGACGGGAAGATCCTGGAAGATAATATGAAGAAGGAGCGTCTGACTACAGATGAATTGCTGGAGGAACTGCGCAAGAAGGATGTGTTCAAAGTAGCGGATGTCGAGTTTGCGATCATGGAGTCAGACGGGGCCATCAACGTGCTGCTTACGCGGGAAAATCAACCGCTGACACCCAAACATCTTGGCGTTAAGGTAGCACCGGAGCGGGAGACGCAGGCTGTCATTATGGATGGTAAGGTTCTGGATGAACCTCTGGATACTTTGGGCCTTACACGTGGCTGGCTGCAGGGTCAGCTGGATAAGCTTGGTTTTACTGTCGAAAATGTATTTCTGGGCCAAGTCGATTCTTACGGTGAACTGACCGTAGACTTATATGCAGACAAGGTAGAGGTGCCTCAGCCCCAAGAGAAGCCCCAATTATATGCTTTGCTAAAAAAATGTGAAGCAGATCTGGAAATGTTCAGTCTGTCTACGGAAAATAAAGCGGCCAAGCAAATGTATGAGCAGTGCTCTGAGCAATTGCAGGCTATACTGGTAACTCTAAAGCCATTGATACAGAGTTAGTTAGCTCCTATTTTTAATTCCACTGCAACGGCGCTATACTATAAACGAATGTTATTTTAACTTTCGTTTATAGAGAGGATGCTGTTAATCGTGAAATATGTGAAACTGGGCTCAACCGGTCTGGATGTATCACGGATATGCCTTGGCTGTATGAGCTATGGCATTCCTGAACGTGGAGCACATGCCTGGACACTGAATGAAGAACTGAGCCGGCCTTTTATTCAAAAAGCGCTTGAACTGGGCATTAATTTTTTTGATACGGCTAATGTGTATTCCGACGGGACCAGCGAAGAGATTGTCGGCCGCGCCCTGAAGGACTTTGCTACTCGAGATGAAGTAGTTATTGCTACCAAGGTGCACGGCCGTATGCGTCCGGGACCTAACGGTGGAGGACTGTCACGCAAGGTGATCTTAAGCGAGATTGATAACAGTCTTAAACGCCTTGGAACTGATTATGTTGATCTATATCAGATCCATCGCTGGGATAATGAAACCCCGATTGAAGAGACGATGGAAGCTTTGCATGATGTGGTTAAGTCTGGTAAGGCTCGCTATATTGGTGCTTCCTCTATGTATGCCTGGCAGTTTCTAAAGGCGCTACATACAGCTGAGCGAAATGGCTGGACCCGATTTGTCTCTATGCAGAACTATGTGAACCTGCTGTACCGTGAAGAGGAACGGGAAATGCTGCCACTGTGTGCAGCAGAAGGTATTGGAGTTATTCCTTGGAGTCCACTTGCACGTGGTCGGCTGACCAGAGATTGGGAAGAGACAAGCTCCCGCTCCGAAACGGATGAGTTCGGCAAAACGCTCTATTCCAGAACAGATGAAGCAGATCGTCTCGTTGCCCTGAGAGTGAAAGAAATCGCTGAGGAACGTGGCGTTCCACGCGCACAGATTGCCTTGGCTTGGGTCCTGCAGAAGCAGCCTGTAACTGCCCCAATTATCGGAGCAACGAAGATGCATCATCTTGAGGATGCAGCAGAGGCCGTCGAGTTCCAGCTTAGTGCGCTTGAAATTCAACGTTTGGAAGAGCCTTATGTACCGCATCCGGTAATTGGTGGTTTAAATTAACTGGAATTGAAAATTCTCTTTACCTACAAGGAATCGGCCCTGCGCCGGTTCCTTGTTGCTGTATTTAGAGGTGTTAAAGAGTATATTTTGGCAATCCTTTGGCAAACTAAGTCAAATGCAGAGGGACATAGAGGGAGGTGACAGGGGATGCCGGAAAGGTTGCTGGAAGTAATAAAGGAACAATTGGCAGGCTCTAGTGATGCCGTATATCAGTCCATTCAGGTACATGACCACTCTTGTCTTCTAATGTACATTCCATCCATCATAGATACTCGAAGTTTGCAAGAGAATATTACTGCGGCGTTAAAGGCAGAGGCCATTGCAGACTCCAAATGGCCGAACTTTTTGGAGCGCCTTGATCAAGGTTCCGCTTTTAATATCCCTTACATTAAGGCTTATGATGCGCAGAAAGCAGCGGATCTTATTGTTGCTGGCAATGCGTTGTTATGTATCGAGGAACTCCCATATGTATATTATTTTGAAATCAGTCAATATCAGAAGAGAGCCGTCTCGCAATCACAGAATGAGCTGGTTGTTATTGGTCCGCAAGAGGCCTTTATCGAAGATATCGAAAGCAACCTATCCCTGCTTCGGCATAGAATCAAGCACCCTGACTTAAAGACAAAACACTATACTATCGGGAAATATACGAAAACAGATGTTTATGTAGTTTATATTGAGGGCTTATATAAGCCTGAAGTTCTAGCCGAAATTGAAGAGACACTGCAGGGGATCAGTACAGACGGAATTCTGGGGATCAGCTATTTGGCCGAGTATTTGAGACACAGCAACTTCTCCCCGTTCCCCATTTATCAATATACGGAACGTCCCGACTCTGTCGCTGCCTCATTAATGGAAGGACGAATCGGAATATTGCAAGATGGTACGCCCTCAACTTTACTTATGCCCACTACTTTTTTTTCACTGCTGCAGTCCTCTGAGGATTATTATCAGAGCTTCTATGCAGGGAGCTGGATTCGGCTGGTGCGTTTATTTTTCTCAATTATATCGATGATTCTTCCATCACTTTATGTGGCGATTACAACCTTTCATTCCGAGATCATTCCTTCTAATTTGCTGATAACCATTGCTTCTGCCAGGGAAAACATTCCCTTCTCCGCTTTAACGGAGGCTATCATCATGGAGCTTACCTTTGAGGCTTTACGAGAGGCTGGGACCCGAATTCCCAAACCCGTTGGACAGACTGTCTCCATTATTGGAGGGATCGTTATTGGTCAAGCGGCTGTACAGGCCGGAATTGTCTCAGCGCCAATGGTTATTGTGGTTTCCATTACGGGTATTGCTTCCTATATTATCCCTCATTTGGAGCTGGGCCTAACCTTTAGATTGCTCCGTTTTGTGTTGCTGTTGTTAGGTGGAATGATGGGCTTGATCGGTGTATTCGCCGCTGCTTTTGTTATTTATGGACATTTGGCTAACCTCAGATCCTTTGGTACTCCTTATCTCCAACCGGTTGCTCCACTCATTTTCCAAGATTGGAAGGATACCTTATTACGTGTTCCAACCACGCTTATGAACAAGCGCAGCACTGCCTATACCAACAGGAACTTAAGGAGAAAGGGCAAAAAATGAGAACTCTGAAGCTAGGACTTATTCTAATGCTGCTAGTCAATCTCACTGGATGCTGGTCCAAGGTAGAGCTTGATGAATTAATCTTCATCTACGGCTTATATATTGATCCTGGTAAGGAGCCTGGAACGGTTGAGGTTACGATTAGCGCACCATTACCCAATCGACTGATGTCCGGACAACAGGCTGGAAGTGGTAGTGGAGACGGAAAAACCTACGCCACAGTTACAAAGACAGCCGCTACATTGCCTGAGGCCATAAGTTCAATACAAAAGGATCTGACCCGTCAGATCAATCTCGCTCATCTCAAAGTAGTTGTCATAGGGAAAGAGTATGCGAAGCAGGGAATTAGTGAGTTACTGGAATGGTTCAAAAGAGATCCTGGGTTTCCTCTAGGAACCTATATAATGGCTAGTCCAGGTAGTGCTAAGGAAATCACGCAATTGACACCTATTTTCGAACAGCAGCCCTCACAAGTATTAATGGAATTCGCTCAAGAGAAATTTATGTTTGATACCACAGTTAAGGACTGCTTATTATCTGAAGCTTCCGGAATGGGTTTTGCTATGACCTATCTTTCCTTTGGCCAGAAATCTGAGGTGAGTGAACAAGGAAAGTCGGAGTTTTGGGCGGGTATACAAGGAGCAATGTTATTTAATAAAACGAAGATGACGGGAACGCTCAAGATTAAAGAGAGCAAGGCACTTGCTTGGGCTGAAGGTCATCTCAGGTTCCCGCTTTATTCCATAACTTGGAATGATGGTAAGGGGGCTGCAACAGCCATTTTTGTTAGCGCCAAATCTTCTAAGAATGTAACTATGTCTAGTAATGGACCTGTCTTCAAAGTGCAGTTGAAGGGAAGGACAAGTATTCTTTATAAGAAAGACTTTAAGAACACAAACCTGGAAGATGAGGAACGCTTAATAGTGACTACACTTCAGAATATTGTATCCAAAGATGTTGCAAAAGCAATCCAGAAAACCCAGGAAGCCGGCAGTGATGTTCTACATCTCGGCTTGCTAATGGAGTGGAATTATCCGAAGAAATGGGAAAAACTTCGTGAGCAGTGGGATGATTATTATGCTCATGATGCTGATATACAGGTTACAGCGGATTTTCAAATCGATGATTTTGGAACAGAGAAATAACCTTAGAAGAAGGGAGAAATTATGCGTACTTCGAAATGGCAATTATTTCGCTTTGCTATGGTTTATTTCAGTTCACAAACTAATATTTTTCTGATCCCCACTATTATTACAAGCTCGTCCTACCAAGGCTGGATTTCCTTAGTTGTCGGATGTGTCTTAAGTCTTATTCTGTTATGGTTTACAATCCACTTAGGAAAGATAAACCCGAATCAGGCCTGGGTGAACTTTGGTAAAGATATTGTCGGTAAATGGGTGCATAAGTTCACACTTGTCGTTCTATTAAGCTGGTGTGTATACTATGCCTCGTTTGATATCGAGAATTTTGTCTTATTTTTCGGTTCGAATTACTTAAGAGGTACGCCACCTTTATTCATTCAATGTGTTATTGGGCTAGTAATTATGTATACGGCAAGTCTTGGGTTTTCTACGATAGTGTATATGTCAGATGGGATTTTTTTGATATTTGTAGTTGCAATTACCTTTACATTCTATTTGTTCATCCCTGATGCTGACTTTAATATGCTTCCTGCGTTCTTGCATTACCATGATCCGGGACTTGCTGTCAAAGACTCCATTATGGTGATGACATGGTTTGCCGAATGGGTTGTATTTTTATTTGTGGCTCCAGATTTGAAAATAGAAATTAAAATGCTGAAGAGACTGATGTTTGCCGGGATCTGTGTATTCTTAACCGTATTGATCGGCTGGACGCTGACTTTGCTTAATTTCGGCCCTCATTTGGGCAAGGAACTGCAGTATCCTTTCCTGGAGATGATCCGTAGTTCCTCGTATGATGATCTACTGGGAAACTCTGATCCTCTGTTAATTGGATTATGGTCTTCCTCCATGTTTATTCACAGTTCCTTCCTGATTTATGTCGCCTTTAGATGTGCCTCCTATTTAACTAAAGGAAGAGGTAAAAAGCTCCTGATTCCTGGTCTAACTGTGATTTCAATAGCCATCGCCTTTTATTACTCCCGCAATCTGGCTGCTTATTTCAAACAGTACAATTCCTTTGCTGTTGTTATTATATGGCTCATGATAGAATGCATCCCCGTCTACTACACGATTATAGCCTTCCTGCGATTTCGAAAGAAGGAGAGTAAGGTGATGCGCTGAAGAAGCTGTTTTTGGGGAGTTATAATTTGGATGCGCTTTCTGTTATGATTAAATTATGATATACATATCCTTTCTTCAGAAATGGACGGTGTTCTTCGTAATGAATCTTCAAGAGGTAACAGAACTTATTGAATCTATCAGGGCCAATCTGGCCAAAGTCATTGTCGGCAAAAAAGATGGAGTGGATCTGCTACTAACAGCGCTCCTAGCAAATGGTCATGTTCTATTAGAAGATGTGCCCGGCACGGGCAAAACACTGCTGGCCAAGGCGCTCGCCCGCTCGCTGGATTGCTCCTTCAAGCGTATTCAATTTACGCCGGATTTGCTGCCTTCGGATTTAAGCGGAATTAACTACTATAATCAGAAGTCAGGTGAGTTCCAATTCCGCCCGGGTCCTGTATTTGCCAACATATTACTGGCTGATGAAATCAACCGTGCGACACCGCGAACACAGTCAGCGCTGCTGGAGAGCATGGAAGAACGGCAGATCACCATTGATGGTGTAACACATGGACTGGAAGCGCCATTTCTAGTTATTGCTACGCAGAATCCGATAGATAATCAGGGAACCTTTCCGCTGCCGGAGGCACAGCTTGACCGTTTCCTGATGCGCATAACGACAGGTTATCCTTCGTTTGAGGAAGGAATTCATATCCTGCAGCGTTTTCGCCAGAATAACCCCCTTGATGATATGGTTGCTGTCGCAAACGGACATGACATACAGGAGGCACAGCGTTTCGCCGCTGCTGTCAGTATTAGTGATGATTTGCTGGCCTATATTATCCGGATTACAGAAGCTACCAGGAAGTCTACGGCAGTAAAATTAGGGGCAAGTCCCCGTGCCAGCGGAGCTTTGCTTCGATCTGCGCAAGGTTATGCTCTGCTCCAAGGTAGAGCTTATGTCACACCGGATGATATCAAAGCGGTAGCCGTGGCAGTACTTGCCCATCGTATTCTTTTGCAGCATGGACTGAAATCACGTGAAGATCAAGGCGCTGAAATAGTGCTGCAAGTGCTTCGCGAGGTGGAGGTACCGGCTGAACCCTCAACCCTCATCAGAGGCGGAAGGGGGAACTAAGCTATGGCTTTGCCCTGGTTTATCGTCTCCACAATTGTGTTGCTGCTGATTATCTCAGGAGTATACCAACGAAATGCGTTAAAGGCGGTTAGTTATTCCCGCTATTTCTCAACGAAGGCCGCTTATGAAGGTGAAGACATCGAAATGGTCGAAGAAATCGTCAATGCAAAGCTACTGCCACTGCCCTGGCTACGGCTAGAGTCTAGTATTGCCCGTGGGTTGGAATTCGGAAGACAGGAGAATCTGGGGATTAGTACGGGTGAAATCTATCAGAATCATATCAGCTTATTTTATCTCCGAGCCTACCGTCATATTAAACGGCGCCATCTTGTGACCTGTCAGCGGCGCGGCCTATACCATCTGGAGTCGGTCACCATGACCACCGGTGATCTCTTTGGGTTAACCCGTAGCACGAAGACTTTCCCATTGCAGCTCGAATTGCTGGTTTACCCAGTGCTTTTGGATTTAGAGGAGCTGCCTTTGCCTATTCATAGCTGGTTAGGTGAGCTACCCGTGAAAAGATGGATCGTAGAAGATCCCTTCCTGACCTCGGGTATCCGTGAGTATAGTTCTGGAGACTCCATGGGCTTGGTCAACTGGAAAGCTACGGCCCGTTCGGGCAGTATGCAGGTGCACAAGAAAGATTACACAGCCGATTCACGGCTGGTGATTTGCTTAAACGTGGAGATTAGTGATTCTATGTGGAGGACCGTAACGGATATAGAGCGAATCGAGCTGGGTATTCGATATGCAGCCACGATCGCTGAATATGCACTGCAGCATGGAATTGAGACAGGCTTCATCAGTAATGGGAGACTCGATGACGGAGGGGCGAGAGAGCCTATCCAAGCCGAGCCGATGTCTCAACTGGAGGATGTTCTGGTGCTGCTGGCCAAGCTGAATCTGGACAGAACACTGCCGATGAACAGGCTGTTGGAGCTGCAGGCGGAGTCCGGAGTTCGCGACACCGATTTTCTAATTATCAGTTGTCATCAGGGAGTAGAGCTGCAGATGGCGGCCGGACAGCTGAGTCAGCTGGGGAATGGCGTGGAATGGCTGAATATTCCAGAGCAGGGGAGAGATAGCGCATGAAGCTGCCAGAGACAAATTTCCTAAGACACTCCTTTAAGCTCTGGTTATTCTGTTTAATCGAGCTGCTGTTATATATGCCGCTTTTGGTTCTGTTTCAGGTCTATTTACTTCCTGAGCAGGCGGGTCTGCCCTGGGTTTATGTGCTACCATTGCTAACTCTCGTGGGTGTATTTCTGCGATATTATTGTAATCTCAAGTGGAAGCAGTTGGTAGTTGCACTGGGGCTAGGACTTGTTCTTGGAGTTAGTGCTAGCGGCATTTCCATTGCAGGAATTCCGCTGATCATCGCTGGTTTCATCTGTACCTACCAGGGGATGACTGCTGATTCACGCCCTGACCGTTTCAAAATCTATTGGGCTGGTATAGTTCTCTATTTTATCGCTACGATTGTCTTCCATAGAATTCCAGCCTTACAGGCCAGCAGTACATTATTAAACTGGAGCGGCAGTCTATGTCTTGTCCTGGCCTTATTTATGTCGAATAGTAATTATCTGCGCTACAGCTCCTTCTCCGGGGAATCCACACGCTTGCCAAAAGGACTGCTGCGGCATAACCGACTATTTGTAATTGGCGTAGTAATTGTTGCTGCAGTGCTGGCTGCTGGCGCTGGGAAATTCATTGGTATAGTGCTCTGGAATAGCGCTCGAATGATCTTAGGGTGGGTCAGTAGTTTGTTTGCTGGCACGGAAACACCTCCGCCCCAACCAAGCGCGCCAGTCGCAACGCCCCCTATGCTTCCAGAGGGTCCGGCTAGCGAACCTGGCCTTTTGGCTGCTATTCTAAATATCTCTTTATATGTCATAAGTGCATTAGTCATTGGAGCTTTAATCTACTACGCACTCCGCTATCTGTACAGAAATACGAGCGGGATCTGGCGAAGAGCGATTGATCGGCTGCTGTCAATGCTGCGTAAGGAACGAATCCCGACGGTAAATGATGCTTTTCTTGATGAGGAGAAGAATATATTCACTTGGGAAAAGACAGTGCAAGGCATTAAGGATTACTGGAGTACCAAGCTTAACTTGGGCGGACGCCAGGACCGTTGGGAGCAAATGCAGGGAAATCGCGAGCGCGTCAGATGGTTATACCGGCACTGGCTGGGCTCAAAAAGCGAAAGCGGTTATGAAGTGAAGCACTACCTTACTCCACTGGAGACAAGAACAGATATCCTGAAGTGGTCTGACCTCAAGAACCGTACGCATAAAGGGAATAAAGACTCCGTAACAACGCCGGATAATCTGCTTAAGCTGTATGAGAAAGTAAGATATGGTGAGCAGGAGCCTTCGGAAGCTGATGTGACGGCATTGAAAAAAGATTTGAAGTTGTAGAGGGAAGGTAGTGGCACCAAAAATGGTCCAATATTTGCGGGGAGAAATAGCCAAGTTGGCTAATGTGAATATTGAAACACTAAGATATTACGAGAAGCACGGGATTCTTCCAGCCCCTTCACGTTCTGCATCTGGTTATCGCTTGTACACAGAGGATGTACTGAAACGGCTGACTTTTATTCAGAATGCGAAAAGCTGTGGATTTACACTGAAAGAAATCAAAAAGGCACTCCTAAAATCAGCTGACAGTAGCATCAATATGACTGATTTTATGGCCGTTATTGACAGAAAGATCATTAGTATTGATCTGGAGATCGCCAAAAAGGAACAGACTAAAAATAGGCTGACTGAGCTAAAAAGGGGTCTCCAAAAAGTGAGGAAACACTCTGGTTTACAAGAGACGTTGCAAATTCTGAAGATGGAATAGTCCCTTGACTCTGTACCTTACTACAGGTTTTAGAATGAATCTATAAACCTGTAGGAGGAATAGCATGATGAGAACTGATGTAGAGAAGCTTGAAGCTATTAAAGCTTATATAAGGCAAACTAGTAATAATGAGGGTAAACCCCTCGATCAAATTCGACGGGAAATGGAGATTGCAGCCTCCAATCTACCGAAACTTTCAAATATTAAGCGGGAAGGAATAGTTATCGGGAATCTTCGCGGAGAGTGGGTTAGTGCCGATGAACCTATTCCGTTGGAAAGCTGTGACAAAGCCATTCTTTATTTTCACGGCGGAGGTTTTGTTTCCGGCACCTGTGAGATCTATCATGATCTGGCTGCCAGAATCTCGTTGGCTAGCGGAGTACGTGTGTTGACGCTGGACTATCGGCTTGCACCAGAGCACCTGTATCCAGCCGCTAATGAGGATTGCTTAAGTGCTTACAACTGGTTATTGGCAAACGGATTTTCTGCAGCAGATATTGTAATCGGTGGAGATTCTGTGGGAGCTAGTCTAACTTTAATGACGCTGATTTCACTGCGCGATGCTGGAGTAATGCTTCCAGCTGGTGTTTTTCTTTTCTCACCGCATACCGATCTTGTTCATTTGGATGGTGAATCCTACAAAAGTCGGGCTGATCTTGATCCTACGGGAAGTCTGCAGATGAATCAAAGAATTCTAGCGGATTACGTAGGCAATTGCTCAAGGGATCAACCAGCGATATTATCACCGTTGCGGATGGATTTGAAAGGATTACCCGGGATGTACATTCAGGTGGGGGATCATGAAGTGCTATTAAGCGATGCCGTAAGATTGGCTGAGCTTGCAAGGACAATAGGGATCGATGTCACATTAGAAGTTTGGGAGAACATGTGGAGTGTTTTTCAATTCATGGCAGGCCTGCTGCCCGAAGCGCAACAAGCCATCGCAAATATTGGGGATTATGTAAGGCATGCTTTAAAACTCACCAAAAATAGCGCAATACCATTAACGAAATGATTCCGGTAACTACGGTTCCGAGTAGGCTTCGTGTTTTGATGGCCACCCAAAAGGTGGGTAAAGCAGCAATAAGTTCCAGATTGTTTGAGGAAAGCATGAACTCTCCATCCTGTACGAACAGTTCTTGAGCAATCAAAGCAGACATGACAGCAATCGGAACAAAATTTAGCCAGCGCATCCCCCATGCGGGGATAGTAATCCGGCTCAGCAGCATGAGTGGTAGAACCCGTGGAATAAAGGTTACCAGGGCTGCACCCACAATAATGAAAAAGATATCCGCTCTTATCTCCATTTATCAATCACCATTCCAATCGTTGCAGCGATAATCGTTGCGGCAATAACACCTATACTCGGAGACCACAAAAGGGAAACACTAACAGCTACCAGCACAGCTATTAGAGCAACTACGATATCAACAGCGATTTTGCTTCTGCTTAGCAAGGTAAGTACCAACAGTCCGATGAACATTGCCGGCAGTGCAAAATCAAGACCCAACGACTCTGGATTCGAAATCCACTGTCCCAAAAGAGCTCCAGCAATATTGGCTATGAACCAGTTGAGATAAGCAGTGATATTCAAGCCGTGCATCCATCGTTCGCTGATCTTGTGCTTCTTGGCACTCTCATTGATCGCCACTCCGAAGGTTTCATCGGTGAGTAGTGTACCGATCAGCATATTGCGCAGGGGTGTCAGATGACGGAAATAAGGTGACAAAGCCGCACTAAGCAGCAAATGCCGCAGATTCACAAATAAAATAGTAATTACAATGCTCGTAGCAGTACTTCCGGCAGCAATCATCCCGGCCGCTATAAACTGAGCGGAGCCAGCATATAGAATGATAGACATCATCGCGATTTCAGCTATGGAAAGTCCCGCTGTTTTCTCGACTACACCAGCCGCAAAGCCGATGCTTAAATATCCCAGCAAAGTAGGCAGGCAATCTTTGACTCCCTGCATAAAGCTAGATTCAGTTTCTGGGGCCGTTAGTGACTCTAATGGAGCGGTCTGCAGCTTCACTTGTGTTTCACCTCACTGTATATAAAATTTATTAGGCTATGTATGACTGACTGTAAACTACCGAAGTGAATTTCACTATAAAAGCAAATCAGATATCTGTCAATTCACAGAGGTTTGGACTGTTATGATGAGCAAAGAAGCCCTCGTCGTCATAGACAAGAGCTTCTTTGTACTGCTTTATCTATCAATACAACACTAACACTCCGAAACCTTCTAGCGTATGTGTTCCTGAGATCAGCTGGTCAGTCAACAAATCTCTTTTTTCTTCTTTAAGCAGGATAGTCGCAGGTTCTTCACTATAGTTAAGCAAGAAGGTATAACTGGAGGAATCACTCTCACGGATTTGCAGCTCTACATCTGCAGGTAGCTCAAGCCATGTTGCCGCAGGAGACTGCAGTCCCAAGTAGTTGATGATTTGAACGGCCGCGTCCTCGTTGAATACAGCCCCATAATACCAAACTTCGCCTTTGCCACGTTGGTTCCGCGTCACTGCCGGTTTGCCAGCATAATAATCACTGGCATAGCTGCCCATGACCTCAACGGAGTCTTCAACTACTTGCAGAATTTCATTAAAAGAATCTGCCCCGGTAAGTAATTTCGGTTCATCTGCCCAGCTTATGAAGGTAGGAAGGCGTGTACCCTTCACCATTGTAAATTCTTCCACCGTAATGCCGCAGAGTGACTGGGCTGCTCCGGGAAAAGGACGCATATAACATTGGCCGCGCTTATCCTTGTAACCCGTCCTGCAGCCAAAGATCAGCTTGCCGCCTTGCTGAACATAGGCATCCAATAAAGCAGCCGTCTCGTCAGCCAGGATGGCTGGATGCGGATAGATCAACACCTCGTAACGAGCAAGAGCTTCAAGTGTAGTGTTGCTGCGTAAGTAGAGTACGTCATTCGGAATATGCTTGTGTTGCAGCGCCTTGAACCATTCCTTGTTGCTCTGCCACATGAAAGGACCGTGCCAAACATCATATTCTCCGTCCCACTCATTATCATAATCACGGACAATCGCTACCTTAGCTTGAGTAACTGTTCCGACAATTGCTTGGCCTGATGCTGCTAGCTCTTGGCCGATCTGTGCCGCTTCCCGCACTCTACGGTTGGGCTGGTTATGGTAATCATTAATTCCGTGCCAATAGATTTCATTCCCCATCGTTGCCGTCCGCCAGCGGAAATAAAGTACCATATCAGCACCGTGTGCGATAGATTGATAGGTCCATAAACGCATCTGCCCCGGTTTTGGTGAAGGCATATCCATCCGGTTCACCCAACCTCCTGGACCGGATTGCTGTTCCATAATACAGAAATTTGGCGAGATTGAGCGCACCGCCGACAATGAGAGGCCCCAGCCGCGATCCCGAAGGGGATTCACTTCAGCAGCATCATAATAAATGCTGGAGAACTGCGGATACGAATCATAGCTGAAGAAATCCAGCAGTTGATCGTTCAGCTCATGACTATCGAGATGTCCGAACAAACCATTGGTGGTCACCCATTGCTGGGGTGCTTTGGCGCGGATGATATCCGCTTGTATTTTGGCAAAAGCTATGGTGTTGTCGGAAATAAATCGTTTCTCGTCCAACGCCTGATGTGGATTGGGCTGTTTGGGTGAAGGGGTTGGCCGCGGCAAATAGACCTGTGACCAATCACTATAGCTCTGATTCCAGAATACGGCGCCCCAGGCTTCATTCAGCTTATCCAGCGACTCGTATTTATGCTGCAGCCATTTTCTGAAGGCATTGTGATCACTCTCTGAGTAGAATTCACTGATTTCACAGTTAAGCTCATTATCTATTTGCCAGCCGACCACACCCGGGTGATTGCCATAATGATCTGCCAATTGCCCCGCAATCTCTGCACAGAGTTCGTGGTATTTGGGACTGCTGTAGTTATAATGGCGGCGCATCCCATGCTGCAGGGTTACACCTTCATAGGTTACATTCAGCACTTCAGGGTACTTCTCCGTAAGCCAAGCGGGTGGAGTAGC
>LIDZ01015666.1_pt13 | contig 21469 bp, 18 predicted proteins | sample 644651 | NCBI WGS metagenome assembly LIDZ01 (sample SAMN03856242, study PRJNA289617) | food metagenome | isolation source: wine grapes on drying loft during traditional withering process | host: Vitis vinifera cv. Corvina | place: Italy: Gargagnago di S. Ambrogio di Valpolicella | collected 2014-01 | reverse complement strand
CGTCCGAGGGGATCAGCCGTGCCACGACCAAGACCGTTGTCTACGCCTCGCTGGCCGTGCTCGGCCTGGACTTTATTCTGACCGCTTTGATGTTTGGAGATTTCTGATGCAAAACCGCACCCTGGAAGTCGGTGTCGGCCTGTTTCTACTGGCCGGGATCCTGGCTCTGCTCTTGCTAGCCTTGCGCGTGAGCGGTCTCGCGGCCACGCCGAGCGCCGACACTTATAAACTTTATGCTTATTTTGACAATATCGCCGGTTTGACGGTCAGAGCCAAGGTGAGCATGGCCGGTGTCACCATCGGCAAGGTCACGGCGATCGATCTGGATCGCGACAACTTTACTGGTCGTGTGACGATGCAGGTGGACAAGAAGGTCAACAATCTGCCGATCGACTCTACTGCTTCAATCCTGACCGCTGGCCTGCTGGGCGAGAAATACATCGGCATCAGCGTGGGTGGCGACGATAAATTGCTTACCGACAAGGGTGTTATTCACGATACCCAGTCATCACTGGTGCTGGAGGATCTGATCGGTAAATTCCTCCTCAACAGTGTCGGCAAAGACGCCAAATAAGGAGTGTGTACGATGATTTCGATTTTGCGACGTAGCTTGCTGGTTCTTCTGGCGGCCCTGCCGATGCTTGCCAATGCGGCACCTGGGCAGTCGGCCCATGATCTGGTCGATGGCACCACCAAGAACCTGTTGTCGGATCTGGCTGCCAACCGTGCGCAGTACAAGGCCAACCCCCAGGCCTTTTATGACGCGCTCAACCGCATAGTCGGGCCTGTGGTCGATGCCGAGGGTATTTCCAAGAGCATCATGACCGTCAAGTATTCGCGCAAGGCCACCCCTGAACAGGTCGTGCGTTTTCAGGAAAACTTCAAGCGCAGCCTGTTCCAGTTCTATGGCAACGCACTGCTTGAGTACAACGACCAAGGCATCACGGTTTCTCCTGCCAAGGACGAAAGCGGCGACCGCACAAGCGTCGACATGACCGTCAAGGGGACCAATGGCGCGGTCTACCCCGTGTCGTACACCCTGGAGAAGATCAACGGCGAGTGGAAAGTGCGCAACGTGATCCTCAACGGCATCAACATCGGCAAACTGTTCCGTGATCAGTTCGCCGATGCCATGCAGCGCAACAATAACGATCTGGACAAGACCATCGATGGTTGGGCCGGCGAAGTTGCCAAGGCCAAGGAAACCACCGACAAGGCGGCCGAGGCTCCTGCGCAATGAGTGCCAGCGTGACCTGCGGTGACGCTGGCGTGCTGGCCTTGTCCGGTGTGCTCGACTACCGTTCGGGCCCCGCGCTGCGCCTGCAAGGGCAAAAGCTGATCGCTGCCAGCACGGCCGCTACCTTGGTAGTCGACTGTGCCGGCGTCGAAAAGGCCAACAGCGTGGGCCTGTCCCTTTTGTTGGCTTTTTCGCGGGACGCCCAAGCCAGTGGCAAGACGCTGACGATTCGGGCTTTGCCAGATGACATGGCGCAAATTGCACAAGTATGTGGGATCAGCGCACTGCTGGCCCGTGACTAAACAACGCCATCAGCGCTATCGCCCTCCGTCAGAGCGCTCGCATCCGAGTTCGCAGGCGCAGGGCTTTTTTTGTATGATGGCCGACCCGCGCGCACAGGGCGCCGATTGAGGTTGAGCATGCAGGCCGTAGAAGTTAAGAGCTTCCTTGAAGGAAAGCTGCCCCAAGTCCAGGTGGAAGTTGAGGGCGAAGGCTGCAACTTTCAGTTGAATGTGATCGGCGACGAAATTGCCGCCCTTCGACCGGTTGCCCGTCAGCAGCAGATCTACGCTCATCTGAACCCTTGGATTGCCGATGGCAGTATCCACGCGGTAACGATGAAATTTTTCAGCCGCGCAGCCTGGGCTGAGCGCACCTGAGCCCTTTTGGGTCGAGATTCCAATGGACAAACTGATTATTACTGGCGGTATTCCCCTTGATGGGGAAATCCGCATTTCCGGGGCCAAAAACTCCGCATTGCCGATCCTGGCAGCCACCCTGCTGGCTGATGCCCCGGTCACCGTTGCCAACTTGCCGCACCTGCACGACATCACCACGATGATCGAGCTGTTTGGCCGCATGGGGATCGAGCCGATCATCGACGAAAAGATGGCCGTGGAAATCGACCCGCGCACCATCAAGACGCTGATCGCTCCGTACGAACTGGTGAAAACCATGCGTGCATCGATCCTGGTGCTGGGCCCTATGGTCGCGCGCTTTGGTGAGGCCGAAGTTGCCTTGCCTGGTGGCTGCGCCATTGGTTCGCGTCCGGTCGACCTGCACATTCGTGGGCTTGAAGCCATGGGCGCGGTCATCGAAGTCGAGGCTGGCTACATCAAGGCCAAGGCACCAGAAGGCGGCCTGCGTGGTGCCAACTTCTTCTTTGATACCGTCAGTGTGACCGGTACCGAAAACATCATGATGGCGGCCTCTCTGGCCAATGGCCGGACCGTGCTGCAGAACGCTGCGCGCGAGCCTGAAGTGGTCGACCTGGCCAACTTCATCAACGCCATGGGCGGCAACGTCCAAGGTGCCGGCACTGACACCATCACCATCGATGGCGTCAAGCGTCTGGGTTCTGCCCATTACAAGGTGATGCCCGACCGTATCGAAACCGGGACGTACCTGGTCGCTGCTGCTGCCACTGGCGGGCGCGTCAAGCTCAAGGATACCGATCCAACCATCCTTGAAGCCGTGCTCGACAAGTTGCGCGAGGCCGGTGCCGAAATCACCACGGGTGAAGACTGGATCGAGCTGAACATGCACGGCAAGCGGCCAAAGGCCGTCAACCTGCGCACTGCGCCGTACCCAGCGTTCCCGACCGACATGCAGGCACAGTTCGTTTCGCTCAACGCCATTGCCGAAGGCACCGGTGCGGTGATCGAGACCGTGTTTGAAAACCGCTTCATGCACGTCTATGAAATGGTCCGCATGGGCGCACAGATTCTCGTCGAAGGTAATACCGCAGTGGTTACCGGTACGCTCAAGCTCAAGGGCGCACCGGTCATGGCCACTGACCTGCGGGCTTCGGCCAGCTTGGTAATCGCGGCCCTGGTTGCCGAAGGTGATACGTTGATCGATCGTATCTACCACATCGACCGTGGTTACGAGTGCATCGAGGAAAAACTGCAGATGCTCGGCGCCAAGATTCGCCGCGTACCAGGCTAGCGATTCCGTGGGCGCAGGGATGCGCCCTCCGGGGTTGCCGCTGATTTACTGATAAGGATCGCTGTTTCCATGTTGACCATCGCGCTGTCCAAGGGCCGCATTCTTGATGACACTCTGCCGCTGCTCGCTGCAGCTGGCATTGTGCCCACCGAGAATCCGGACAAAAGCCGCAAACTGATCATTCCAACGACGCAGGCCGATGTACGCCTGCTGATCGTACGCGCCACAGACGTTCCCACTTACGTCGAACATGGTGCTGCCGACCTCGGTGTTGCCGGCAAGGACGTGCTAATGGAGTACGGGGGCCAAGGCCTCTACGAGCCGCTGGACCTGCAGATCGCCCGTTGCAAACTGATGACCGCCGGTGCCATCGGGGTCCCTGAACCCAAGGGTCGCCTGCGCGTTGCCACCAAGTTCGTCAATGTTGCCAAGCGTTACTACGCCGAACAAGGCCGTCAGGTCGACATCATCAAGTTGTATGGCTCGATGGAGCTGGCGCCGTTGGTTGGCCTGGCCGACAAGATCATCGATGTCGTCGATACCGGCAACACGTTGCGAGCCAACGGTCTGGAACCCCAGGAAATGATCGCTGACATCAGCTCCCGTCTGGTGGTCAACAAGGCTTCCATGAAGATGCAGCACGCTCGTATCCAAGCGTTGATCGACACCCTGCGCACTGCCGTAGAGTCGCGACACCGCGGCTGACCTGCCCGCACGCCGCCAGTGCGTGCCCTCTATCCGCGTCATAGCCAGATTTCTCAGGTGCCCACGCGGATGGCTTGTTAGTCTAGTGGCGCCTGAGATTTGCCCTTCGTGCAACCGCCAATTATTGAGGCCCCCGTCATGACCATGACCGCTCCCACTGCAATCCGCCGACTCAACGCGCTTGACCCGGACTTCGCACGCCATCTGGATCATCTGTTGAGCTGGGAAAGCGTGTCTGACGAGTCGGTCAACCAGCGTGTGCTGGATATCATCAAGGCCGTACGCGAGCGCGGTGACGAGGCGCTGGTGGAATTCACCAAGCGCTTTGATGGTTTGGACGTCGCCTCGATGGCTGACCTTATCCTGCCGCGCGAGCGCCTTGAGCTGGCCCTGACACGCATTACCGCACCACAGCGCGAAGCCTTGGAAAAAGCTGCCGCCAGGGTGCGCAGCTACCATGAGAAGCAAAAGCAGGATTCGTGGAGCTACACCGAGGCAGACGGTACGGTGCTGGGCCAAAAGGTCACGCCGCTTGATCGCGCCGGCCTTTACGTACCGGGTGGCAAGGCCTCGTATCCATCGTCGGTGTTGATGAACGCCATTCCGGCCAAAGTTGCCGGCGTGGGCGAAGTCGTCATGGTGGTGCCCACGCCCCGTGGCGAAATCAACGAGCTGGTGCTGGCTGCGGCCTGCATCGCCGGCGTTGACCGGGTGTTCACTATCGGTGGCGCCCAGGCAGTCGCGGCATTGGCCTATGGCACCGAAAGCGTGCCCAAGGTCGATAAAGTGGTCGGCCCTGGCAACATCTATGTGGCCACTGCCAAGCGCCATGTGTTCGGGCAAGTGGGCATCGACATGATTGCCGGCCCTTCCGAGATTCTCGTGGTATGCGATGGCGGCACCGATCCGGATTGGATCGCCATGGACCTGTTCTCCCAGGCCGAGCACGACGAAGACGCCCAGGCGATTCTGGTCAGCCCGGATGCCGAATTCCTCGATAAAGTCGCCGCCAGCATCAGCAAGCTGCTGCCCACCATGGACCGCGCTGAAATCATCAACACCTCGATCAACGGCCGTGGGGCGCTGATTCACGTGCGTGACATGGAGCAGGCGATTGAAGTCGCTAACCGCATTGCGCCAGAGCACCTTGAGCTGTCGGTAGCCGATCCTGAAGCCTGGCTGCCCCACATCCGCCACGCTGGGGCGATCTTCATGGGGCGCCACACCTCTGAGGCCTTGGGCGATTACTGCGCCGGGCCCAACCACGTGTTGCCGACTTCTGGCACCGCGCGCTTTTCGTCGCCACTGGGCGTTTACGATTTCCAGAAGCGTTCGTCGATCATTTATTGCTCCGAGCAGGGCGCTTCGGAGCTGGGCAAAACGGCCTCGGTCCTGGCCCGCGGCGAGTCGCTGAGCGCCCACGCCCGCAGCGCTGAATATCGCATTCTGGAAGGTGAATGAGCATGAGCAAGTTCTGGAGCCCTTTCGTCAAGAGCCTGGTGCCTTACGTACCGGGCGAGCAGCCCAAGCTCACCAAACTGGTCAAGCTCAACACCAACGAAAACCCCTACGGCCCCTCGCCAAAAGCGCTGGAGGCCATGCGCGCCGAACTGGGCGACGACTTGCGTCTGTACCCGGACCCTAACGGCGACCTGCTCAAGCAGGCGGTGGCCGAGTACTACGGTGTGCAGACGACGCAGGTGTTCCTGGGCAATGGTTCGGATGAAGTGCTGGCGCACATTTTTCATGGCCTGTTCCAGCACGACCAGCCGCTGTTGTTCCCGGACATCAGCTACAGCTTTTACCCGGTCTATTGCGGCCTGTATGGCATCGAGCACGTGATGGTGCCACTGGACGAGCAGTTCCAGATTCAGGTGGCCGATTATGCGCGCCTCAATGGTGGCATTATCTTCCCCAACCCGAACGCGCCGACCGGTTGCGTGCTGGCACTGGATGCCGTCGAGCAATTGCTCAAGGCCAGCCCTGATTCGGTTGTGGTGGTGGATGAGGCTTACATCGACTTTGGCGGTCAGACCGCCATCAGCCTGGTGGACCGTTATCCCAATCTGCTGGTTACCCAGACGCTGTCCAAATCGCGCTCGCTGGCTGGTCTGCGCGTCGGTTTGGCGGTTGGCCATCCGGACCTGATCGAGGCCTTGGAGCGGATCAAGAACAGCTTCAACTCCTACCCGTTGGATCGTATTGCCATTGCCGGCGCTGCTGCGGCGTTCAACGACAAGGCGTATTTCCAGCAGACATGCAAAGCGGTGATCGACAGCCGCGAGCAGTTGGTGGGTGCGCTGGAGCAGCGTGGTTTTGAGGTGTTGCCGTCAGCGGCGAACTTCATCTTCGCTCGCCATCCACAGCAGGATGCAGCGGCCATTGCGGCCAAGGTGCGCGAGCAAGGTGTGATCGTGCGGCACTTCAAGAACGAGCGTATCGCTCAGTTCCTGCGCATCAGCATCGGCACGCCAGAGCAGAATCAGGCGTTGCTCGACGCGCTGTAAATTCGGCGGCTGCTGGTTTTTTTGTGGGAGGCGGCTTTGCCCGCGAAGTTTATGGAGGCTTCGCGGGTGGACCCCCTCCCACAATGCTGGCCAGTCAGTTATTTCTCTTCCGGTGCCACCGCGGCAGGTGCTGGTGGTGGTCGCAGACCGACTTCGGCGCTCAGCTTCAGCTGCTTGCCATTGCGCATGACTTCAATGGCGATCCTGTCATTGGGCTTGGTGCGCGCCACCTGATTCATCGAACGGCGTCCATCGCCTGCGGGTTCGCCATTGATGCTCAGGATTACATCACCCAGTTGCAATCCGGCCTTTTGCGCCGGGCCACCTGCAAAAATCCCGGCGACGACGATGCCTGGTTTGTCCTTGAGCCCGAACGATGCCGCCAGGTCCTCGGTCAACGGTTGTACCTCAATGCCCAGCCAGCCGCGAATCACCTGGCCGTGTTCGATGATCGACTTCATCACCTCCAGCGCCAGCTTGGTGGGGATGGCGAAGCCAATGCCCTGGGAGCCACCGGACTTGGAAAAGATCGCGGTATTGATGCCTGTCAGGTTGCCATTGGCGTCCACCAGTGCGCCGCCGGAATTGCCTGGGTTGATGGCTGCGTCTGTCTGAATGAAGTCTTCGTAGGTATTAAGGCCCAGCTGATTGCGCCCAGTCGCGCTGATGATGCCCATGGTGACGGTCTGGCCGACGCCGAACGGGTTGCCGATGGCCAGCGCCACATCGCCGATATGGATATTGTCGGAGCTGCCGATGGTGATCGCTGGAAGGTTCTTCAAATCGATCTTTAGCACCGCAAGATCCGTCTCCGGGTCGCTGCCGATCACGCGCGCCAAGGTCTCGCGGCCATCCTTGAGTGCCACGACGATCTGGTCCGCTCCGGCTGTCACGTGGTTGTTGGTCAGCAGATAGCCCTCTGGGCTCATGATTACCGCCGAGCCCAGGCTCGACTCCCAGCGCCGCTGCTTGGGCAGGTTGTCGCCGAAAAAGCGGCGGAACTGTGGGTCCTCGAACAAGGGGTGGTTGCCCTTGTTGACCACCTTGGTGGTATAGAGATTGGCAACCGCAGGCGCGGCGGTGATGACCGCGCTGGCATAAGAGACCGGGCCCTGGACGATGGTCGCCGATTGCGGTGCCTGTTGCAGGTTGATGTCCTGGCTGGGCAGGCCGACCCACTGCGGGAAACGCTGGATGATCAGCAAGGCAATCAAGATGCCGGTCAATAATGGCCAGCCAAAAAAACGTAGCGCCTTGAACATTTAACGATTCCCGGATGATGGCGGTCGGGCGTTTCCACATGGCTTGGGACGCCCCATAATGGCCGCCATTATACGAGGCCTTGTGCCGCTCTGAACGGCCTTTATGGAGACTTTTATGGCTATTGCCTTGACGACCCTGGTGGAAGAAGCAGATCGCTACCTCGCCAGCGCCAAAATCCAGGATTACTGCCCCAACGGTTTGCAGGTCGAAGGCCGTGGGCAGGTGCTGCGCATCGTCAGTGGCGTCACCGCCAGCCAGGCGCTGCTGGACGCGGCAGCCGAGGCGGGGGCCGATGTGGTGCTGGTGCACCATGGTTACTTTTGGAAAGGCGAAAACCCCTGTGTGACCGGCATGAAGCAGCGACGTCTAAAGACCTTGCTGCAGCACGACATGAGCCTGCTGGCCTATCACCTGCCGCTGGATGTGCACCCCGAGGTCGGCAACAACGTGCAGTTGGCGCGGCAGTTGGATATTACTGTCGAGGGGCCGTTGGATCCGCATGATCCCCGTATCGTCGGGCTGTTGGGGTCACTCGACGAGCCCATGAGCGCGCGGGATTTTGCCCGCAAGGTCAAGGAGGTTCTGGGGCGTGAACCGCTGTTGATTGAGGGCAGCGAGATGATTCGCCGGGTAGGCTGGTGCACGGGAGGAGGGCAGGGTTATATCGACCAGGCCATCGCGGCCGGGGTCGATCTGTTCATCAGCGGCGAGGCGTCGGAGCAGACCTTTCACAGCGCGCGGGAGAACGGCGTGAGCTTTATCGCCGCCGGGCACCATGCGACCGAACGCTATGGGGTGCAGGCGCTGGGCGATTATCTGGCGCGGCGCTTTGCGCTGGAGCATGTGTTTATCGATATCCTTAATCCTGTTTGAAGGTACATATCGAATTCACCGGTGTTCATCCAACCCTGTAGGAGCCCAGTTTGCTGGCGATGGCGATCCCACTGGTGCCATCGCCAGCGAGCTGTGCTGCTACAGGGCGATGGCGATCCCACGCGCGCCATCGCCAGCAAGCTGGGCTGCTACAGGGCGATATGCACCATGCAAGCGGGTATAACCTTATAACCTTTACGTCTAGCCCGCCTTTTTCAAGCCAGCGGCCCACATGTTAAAGTGCCCGGCTCGAACACGGCCCGTGGGCCGTCCATAAAGAATGTATCTCCGTGAGTAACCATGGTCGACAAACTGACGCACCTGAAACAGTTGGAGGCGGAAAGTATCCACATCATTCGTGAAGTGGCCGCCGAATTCGATAACCCGGTGATGCTGTATTCGATCGGCAAGGACTCCGCCGTGATGCTGCACCTGGCGCGCAAGGCGTTTTTCCCGGGCAAGTTGCCGTTCCCGGTGATGCACGTCGATACCCGGTGGAAATTCCAGGAGATGTACAGCTTTCGCGACCGCATGGTCGAGGAAATGGGCCTGGACCTGCTGGTGCACATCAACCCTGATGGCGTCGCCCAGGACATCAACCCGTTCACCCACGGCAGCTCCAAGCACACCGACATCATGAAGACCCAGGGCCTGAAGCAGGCGTTGGACAAGTACGGCTTCGATGCTGCCTTCGGTGGTGCGCGTCGCGACGAAGAAAAGTCGCGCGCCAAAGAGCGCGTCTACTCGTTCCGCGACAGCAAACATCGCTGGGACCCGAAAAACCAGCGCCCCGAGCTGTGGAACGTCTACAACGGCAAGGTCAACAAGGGCGAATCCATCCGTGTGTTCCCGTTGTCGAACTGGACCGAACTGGACATCTGGCAGTACATCTACCTCGAAGGCATCCCGATCGTGCCGCTGTATTTCGCCGCCGAGCGCGATGTTATCGAGAAGAACGGCACCCTGATCATGATCGACGACGATCGCATCCTCGAGCACCTCAGCGAGGAAGAAAAAGCCCGCATCGTCAAAAAGAAAGTGCGCTTCCGTACCCTTGGCTGCTACCCGTTGACGGGCGCGGTCGAGTCCGAGGCCGAGAGCCTGACGGACATCATTCAAGAAATGCTCCTGACGCGCACTTCCGAGCGCCAGGGCCGGGTCATCGACCACGATGGTGCCGGTTCGATGGAAGACAAAAAACGTCAGGGCTACTTCTAAACAGGGTCTCACATGTCGCACCAATCCGATTTGATCAGCGAGGACATCCTCGCTTACCTGGCCCAGCATGAGCGCAAAGAACTGCTGCGCTTCTTGACCTGCGGCAACGTCGATGATGGCAAGAGCACCCTGATCGGGCGCCTGCTGCACGACTCCAAGATGATCTACGAAGATCATCTGGAAGCCATTACCCGCGATTCCAAAAAATCCGGTACTACCGGCGAAGATATCGACCTTGCATTGCTGGTTGATGGCTTGCAGGCCGAGCGCGAACAGGGCATTACCATCGATGTCGCCTACCGCTACTTTTCCACGGCCAAGCGCAAGTTCATCATTGCCGACACGCCTGGTCACGAGCAGTACACCCGCAACATGGCCACCGGTGCGTCCACCTGTGACCTGGCGATCATTCTGGTGGATGCCCGCTACGGCGTGCAGACCCAGACGCGTCGCCACAGCTACATCGCATCCTTGCTGGGCATCAAACACATCGTCGTGGCCATCAACAAGATGGACCTCAAGGGTTTTGATGAAGGTGTGTTCGAGTCGATCAAGGCTGACTACCTGAAGTTCGCCGATGCGATCAATCTGAATCCGACCACCCTGGCCTTCGTGCCGATGTCGGCGCTCAAGGGCGACAACGTGGTAAACCACAGCGAGCAGTCGCCGTGGTACACCGGCCAGACCCTGATGGAAATTCTCGAGACCGTTGACGTCTCGACCGACCGCAACATGACCGACCTGCGCTTCCCAGTGCAGTACGTCAACCGCCCTAACCTGAACTTCCGCGGTTTCGCTGGCACCCTGGCTAGCGGCATCGTCCACAAGGGCGACGAGATCGTCGTGCTGCCTTCGGGCAAGAGCAGCCGCGTGAAATCCATCGTTACCTACGAGGGTGAACTGGAACACGCAGGCCCAGGCCAAGCCGTCACGCTGACCATGGAAGACGAGATCGACATCTCACGCGGCGACCTGTTGGTGCATGCCGACAACGTGCCGCCGGTCACCGACCAGTTCGAAGCCATGCTGGTATGGATGGCTGAAGAGCCAATGCTGCCGGGCAAGAAGTACGACATCAAGCGCGCCACCAGCTACGTGCCCGGCTCGGTGACCAGCATCGTGCATCGCGTTGACGTCAACACCTTGGAAGAGGGCGCCGCGAGCTCCCTCAACCTCAACGAGATCGGCAAGGTCAAGGTTGCGCTGGATACCTCCATCGCCTTGGATGGTTATGAGAGCAACCGCACCACCGGCGCCTTCATCATTATCGATCGCTTGACCAACGGTACGGTCGGCGCGGGCATGATCATCGCGCCGCCCGTTGCCGGTCAGGGCGGCGTCCATCACCGCAAGCTGGCCCACGTTGCCACTGAAGAACGTGCGCAGCGCTTCGGTCAGCAGCCTGCGACCGTGCTGTTCACCGGCCTCTCCGGCGCCGGCAAGAGCACCCTGGCCTATGCGGTGGAGCGCAAGCTGTTCGACATGGGCCGCGCGGTCTATGTGCTGGATGGCCAGAACCTGCGCCACGACCTCAACAAGGGCTTGGCGCAGGATCGCATCGGCCGCACCGAGAATTGGCGCCGTGCCGCGCATGTGGCGCGTCAGTTCAACGAAGCGGGGCTCATCACCCTGGCAGCCTTTGTCGCTCCCTCGGCAGAAGGCCGCGAGCAAGCGAAAACCCTGATCGGCGCCGAGCGCGCCATTACGGTCTACGTGCAGGCTTCGCCATTGGTCTGCCGCCAACGCGATCCACAGGGCTTGTACGCGGCCGATGGCGATAACATCCCGGGCGAGTCCTTCCCGTACGATGTGCCGCTCGATGCCGACCTGGTGATCGACACGCAAAGCGCTTCGGTCGAAGACGGCGTCAAGCAGGTGCTTGATCTGCTGCGCTCACGTGGTGCTATTTGATCTAGCATCTTGGTGCAGTGAGTTGTAGCAAAACCCCGCTCTGGTGACAGAGCGGGGTTTTTGCTTTATGTAGAGCGTGAATCGCGTCGGCTTTATCGGGCACAGCTCAGAGAGCTCCTGTAGGTGCCAGGGACTGACTTGATGGAGTTTGTTGCACGCTATGAAGCGCCATTGGTGCAATAACACGTCATCAAGGTAAACAGAAGTTTCCAAGTGGTTTTCAAGCGTGAACCATGTTTTTCAAGTCGGTCAAAAGTGTCGGCCCGTCAGGGCTCCAATGCAACCGCTCCCTTGTCTTGGCGCTAGAAGCGGACATATCTTTACTCACGAAAGGGGTAAGCCAACCAAAATGAGCCAGTGCCTCTTCAGCTCTTAAAGCGACGACGGCAAGCCCCAATATTTGGGCAATTGTCTGCGCGACGCTTTTGAACGAAATAGCCTCCTCAGCCGTAGCGTGATAGCGCGACCCTGGCTCACCCTTTTCTAGTGCTAAGCAAAACAGCCGTGCGGTGTCCTTGATATGCGTCGCCGACCAGCTGTTAAATGTGTCTTCGATGTACGCAGATACTCCCGTCTTGCGAGCTAACTCAACCAGATCCGTCACAAGGCCTTGTTTTCTGGTGTCGTGGATCTGAGACAAGCGCATTACAGAGACATTGACTCCGCGCTGAGATAGCTCCAGTCCGGCCAATTCTGAAGCTACCCTCGGATTTGGGTGGTCAGGATTAACGAAGTCTTCGAGCGCTTTCTGGCCCGGTACTGCTGACCCCATTGCAGTGCTTGAAGTGATTACAAGCGGGCGGTTGGTTCCTTCCAGTGTGGTGCCGAGCGCAATAATTGCACGTCGATCCTTCTCACAGTTTTCCGCAAAATTCGCGAAGTTATGATCAAACGCAGTATGAATCACCGCATCACATTCACTGGCACCGCGCTGCAAACTTTGCAGGTCTTCAATATTACCCTGGTGTGCTTGCGCTTCCATTTCCGCGAGCGCGCGAGCCCCTGACTCGGAACGCGTCATTCCCAGAACCTGGTGCCCTGATTTAATGAGCTCCAAAGCGATCTGTGTGCCAATGAACCCTGTTGAACCTGTCAAAAATATACGCATGATCGAAATCCCTATGTGCTGAGTCGATAGCGTGCGCTTATGCTACATCCGGTAAAAGCCGGTACATCATCAGGGTATAGGTACTAACAGGATGAGCATGACTGGGCAGCCAAACGATACGCTTGGACGCTACTTAAAAGATTGCAGGGCACGACTCGACCCGTCAGTGCTTGGATTCCCAGCGGGGCGCCGTCGCACTCCGGGGCTACGTCGTGAGGAAGTAGCTGTGCGGGCAAACATCAGTCCCACATGGTATGCATGGCTGGAACAAGGCCGCGGTGGCAGCCCTTCAGCGGAGGTGTTGAGCCGAATTGCCGAGAGTCTATTGTTAACCGACTCTGAGCGTGTGCACCTTTTTATGCTTGCTTTCGGTCATCCGCCAGAAGCGGTTTACAAGCCGCCAGAGGCAGTGTCGCCTCGGTTGCAGCGTCTTATAGACTCTCTTGAAACCAGCCCTGCGATCATCAAGACAGCAACTTGGGATGTGCTTGCATGGAATCGTGCCGCAGCGGTTGTGCTCACCGACTATGCGACGTTACCGCTTGAGCAGCGGAATATCCTGCGTCTTATTTTTTGTAATCCCAAGATACGAGCGGGACAACTTGACTGGGAGACAATGGCCCGGTTCGTGGTCGGCGCTTTCAGGGCAGATGCCATCCGTGCCGGTGCGCAATCCGAAGTCACCAGGCTAGCTGAAGAGCTTTGCTCATTAAGCCCCGAATTCGCCTCATTCTGGCGTGACAACGATGTACGTACACATGGCGCCGGAGTCAAACGCCTACGCCACGAAACGCTCGGTTTGATCGAACTGGAATACTCTGGATTTGCCGTGGATGGCCGCCCGGATTTGGGCATGATCGTTTATAGCCCTTTGACGACATCAGACGCTGATCGAATCCGGAAGCTGATCCAGGAATCATCAGCAACGCCAGAAGGTTGCGCACATCATTAACCGCAGACCGAAACATTGAGCGAGTAAATCAGGGATGCTCTTCTCCCGGCGCGGGTCGGCAAACTCATTTTGACTGCCCTAATCAGGCGAACAAGTTTAGATGACTTAGCCGGACGCTTACCAATAACAAGCGTGATCCATCACAGTGAAATGGCGCGTTTCAAGGTGGCCACGCTGTCTTTTAACCCGCTACCGCACATCAGGCCACGCCCTGTTATCTGATCGGGCTTTCCCCCAGTCAGGCCCTCCCCATGATTCAAGACTACGACTCACTCATAGCGCTCATCGCCCAGACCGCGCCGCTGGCGAGCAACATCGATCGCCATTTTGCCGGGCGTCCTCGGCTGCGCACGGTTGCTGCGGGCATTTTGAAAGCCGAACTGCAGACGCTCTATCCACAGTTGCCGCTGGATATCGCCCGGGCCACAGTCCTTGAGCCGTTACCGGCCGCGGCAAATACGCGGCCGGGATATCGCAAGTCAGGCCTGATCGATCTGTTGATCGCTCGCCTGCTGACTGATTCCAACATCGAGCTCATCCAGGGCGTGCACTTGCTTACCCTTCACGCCGAAAGCGACAACCCCTCTGCCATTGCGATACAGATGCCCGAGCTGCAACGCATCATCAACGACTGGGGCCCGCAGCTATTGCGGGTGTATGGCGAGCACTTGTGCCGTTTCTGGGATGACTTCGATACCGTCGGCAAGAGCCGCTGGCAATGGCTGAGTTCGGCGATGAAAAGTCGTCTGGAGGATAACGCCAAGCGTCTTTTCGCTGCCAAGGATCTGGATGTCGAGCAATTGGCCACGGTCAGGTTGTTGCTCGACTTTCCGGATGCCAGAGATAGACGTCTGCCCGCCGAGGATCTCTTGCAGGTCAGTTTGCTTGCGTTTCTGTCCGCAGCCGATGAGCCGACGTCTATTTACGTGACCCACGGGTTAGTGATCGACCACTACGTCGCCGCCCAAAAGCGTCGCCTGGTCATGCTGTTTACTGCTTTTCACGGGCTGGAAACCTTTGCATCGCTGCCTGCCCTGGCAGCGACATTGGCCGCGCGTGAGGCCCCATCAAGTGGGGTATCGATGCCACTCAGGCTGGGCCTGCGCTCGGCAGCCGGCAATATCTTCGAACTGCAGGCGCAGGTCATTCTCGATCAACAGTTGGGGCACACCGACTGGCTCGCGCGGCTGTGCCGTAACGAATCCTACGGTGTGGAGCTGCTTGAGGATGCGGTCGACGACTTGACCGGCTTTACACAGCTCGATACCGCCGACGAGCGCCGGCATATGGAGGAGTTGCGTACGCGATTACCCCAGTGGCTGGGCAAGGCCGGAAGCCGTGCCCGCCGAGCGTGCTCGATGCATTTGGCCAGCCTCGCGGTGTCCGAAGCCGAATATGCCGGCGAGTCATTCCTCAAGGGCGTCATGAATATTGAGGATTTTGCCGCTGACGCCCTGCGCAAGCGCATTGCGCTGGATCATCCCGAGGCTGAGCTGGGCGATCTCGCTGATGTCGAAGTGCATATCGTCACTACGCCTGATTCGCTCTTGAGCATTGTCCACAGCAGCCAGCCTACTCAAGACGACCAACAGGTGAGTCTGGTGCAGTTTGCCCTGCACAACGTCGCGGGGCGCCCTGCCGGTGCGTTGTTCATCCAGGCCCGCGAAGGTGCGACCTTGCCTGAGTGGGCGACTCGTCAGGGGATCGAAACTCTGATCGAGCGAACTGACGCCGGCGGTACTTACGTGAAATGGCTCGACCGTCAGTTGCTCAGCGATCCGCTACATGCTGCGCGCCGCGAGGCGATCTTTCGCGCGCATCTGCCCAGTCAGTTGTCGTTACTCGCGCTGCAGTACAGTTTGCAAACAGCGCATGGCTTCACCGAGCAAGCGTATCGCTATGTGCACGCAGCCATCGGTACCGCGGGTCAGGCCGCAGTGGACGGGAGGCCGGTATCATTGAAGACGCTCGGGTTCATCGCCGCGCCGGGTGCATCAATCGATACCGTGCTCAACACCTATGTCATCGCCGCAGACGACGATCAGCCGTCGCTGCATATTCTATACCGACCGTTATTCGAGACCCCGCTGCTGGTGTTCAATGACAGGACGGCGCTCTGGCAGGCGGTCTGTACGCCCGGCGAGGTCCAGAACAGCATCCTTGAGTGGCTGGATGACCATGCCCACGCGCTTTATGCCAATGGCGGTTTCCTGGTGCCCAACAGTGTGCGTTTCGGCGAAGGCTCCGATTTCGCCCCTATCACCGCGCCTGCCCCGGCACAGTTGGCGCTCACGGCCCCGGACGGGCATCCGCTGGAGTGGCTGTACCGCCAGAACGCCATGGCGATGATCGCCATCGCCAATCGCCAGTCGGTGTCCAGCCAAGAGAGCCGTTGGCTGGGCTACAAGGCCCTTGGGCTCGCATTGCTCAACGCAGTGCTGCCGATCGTCTCCGGGCCGGTGGTGACGGCTGTGTGGTTGGCGCAGTTGAGCGACTCGCTGGATGAGGCGTTGAACAAGCAAAGTCATGGTGACCAGGATGCTGCTCAAACGTGGCTGGTCGACCTGTGCCTCAACCTGGCCTTGGTCTTGTTGCCCCACAGCGCTGCCAAGCAACTGCGCGTAGGGCGTCCCGAGTTGCTTGATCGGTTGGATGGAGTCACCGAGGCAGATTTGTCATTCTCGCCCGATCTTGACGAAGAGCGTTCAGGCATACAGGAAGAGAGCTCCTCCACACTCGATGGCAAGCTGCCAAGCGTCGCGCCTGGGGTCGCCACGGCAGAGCTCGACCTCGAAATTGGTGAGCTGTCGGCAGCCACGGTCCAGCTGGATTTTGCCTGGTCGCGGGCCACACACACCCTCCGTGCTGCTGATCGAGTGTTGCTGGGTACCTTTGCTATAACGGAGCCTGCGCAGCTCGGTACACCGATCAGCCATGGGCCGCTCAAGGACCTTTACCTGCACGGCTCGCGATTGTTTCTGAAGCAGGGTCCGCGCTTTTTCGAGGTGGAGTCTGCGCAGGGTCAGCTACGCATCATTGATGTCGATCATCCCGCCCGCAAGGGGCCTTCCCTGCGCCGCGATGAAGCCCAGCGCCTGCAGCTGGACTTGCGCCTGCGAGGCTTGGGCGGGATGCCTCGCTCGCGCATCGAGGCATTGCGAGCGCAGAATCGCGAGCGTATCGCGACGCTCAAAGCGGCTTGCGCGAGCTTTGATCGCGACATCGCCGGCCCCATGAAAGCCTGGAATGACATGCTCCCCGTCGTGACTCAGGACATCCCTGAAGCCAACAAGCTGGCCCTGCGCGAAGCTTTCAGTGCCAAAGCGTCCACGGTAATGGACCTCAATCGCAAGGCTCTTGCCGATCTGCAAGCCTTGCGTGAGCTGGATTCGGCCAGCGTTACGGCAAACAGCTATCGCAGGGTGCTCAAAACGCTGGTGCAAGTCATCGATACCGAGATCATCAACTGCTACGAACACATGATTGGAGCGCAGGCCAAGGCAGAGGTGTATCTAAGGCTCATGCAGGCAGGGGACATCTCGCCCGCGCAACTGGAGGAGTTCAACGAGTTTTTGCGTCTCAATGGAGATTTTCTCGACCGGCAGTTGAGCCTCATGGATGAGTATCGAGAGCGGCGCAGGGAGCTTGAGCAGATCCCGGGCTATAGCCAATCGCCCTTGGGCACGGCGATCAGCAAGCCGTTGTTCGATCATCCGCGCGAGGCCTGGGTCGGGATGCTGTTCGAGGGCTTAGGGTTGCTTAGTGTGCGTCGACTCGGGGGATCGACAGTAGCGGACGAGTTTATGGAACTGGCCTCTAAACCCTTGGGCGTATGTGCCCAGTCTCAAGCGGCGTTGGAGGCCAACACACAGCTAGGGCTGGACGCCCGTGTCGAGGTGCTGCGTGACCTGGATATCCAATACGAGGCTGCGCTGGGCCGCTTGGCTTACTATAGCGAAACCCTGGGCGAGCGACTCGAGGCAAACGCAGTCGGGCGGTTGAGCGAGCTTGCGCAGCAGCTGCGGGCCAAAGTGCAAGCCGCGTTGATCCCCTTGGCGCGCCAGCAGTTAAAGCTCGCCCGTGCCGAACGCAAGGCAAAACTCAAGGCCAGCGATGGCCTTGTCAGCACGCGTCGCTATGGTTGGGTCGTTGGCAAGCTGCGCCCGCGCACAGGTGCGCATGAGCGCTTCGAGGTGCAGGAATCGATCAGCCAGCGTGTGGTCAGCAGCTTTGAAAAGGACTTGGCGGCTGGCGATTGGGTGGAAGTGGTGCCCGCGCCGGTACCCGAGAGTGGTCCACCCGGCCAACTGCCCAGAAACCTGGCCGCGCACATACGCCGAGGCAAGGCGTTGCTGCCACAGGCGGCAGGCTGGATCGCCAACGCGCGCAAACAGGCTGGCAAGGACTACCTGCCTCAGGACATCGAAACCCTGCTGCTGCAGCACAGCAGTCAACTCAATGTTGCCGCGGATGCCATCGAGCATATTCTTGCCGCGAACAATCAGATTGACTTGCCCAGCGAAGGTCAATCGGCCGAGGTGCAGGTCAAGCAGATGCGCGAGACGGCGCAGCGGCTGAGCGACGAAGGCCAGGCCATTCGCATTCAGATGACCAAGCGCCAACCGCCAAGCGCATCGCGTGTGGCTTACCTGCAGCGCCTGGATGCGGTGCGCATACGCAAGTTGGGCCAGCGCGTTGCGTTGAAAAAGGGCGCGGGCTTCTTGCAGGAGTATGAGGTGGCGGACCCGGATGGCAGCCCGCTCTGGTATGCCCACTTTCACTACAAGGCCGCTGAGGGCGATATCAGGGCTTATACCCGAGCGCACCTCAAGACCCGCGAGCAACGGCGCTTGGGCGCGGCTACGCAGATGCGCCAGGAGGCGCTGGGCGAGGAGGTGATCGCCATCCTGCGCAGCCGTATCGATGCGCCGTTGGACGAGATCTATCTGGTTGCGGTCTAAACGTTACAGATAAAAAAACGGAGCCAAGGCTCCGTTTTTTGTCCGCGCCATCGTGTTACTTGCGCTTCAACCCATACTGCTCATCCAGCATACCTGGTGCGTTTGGCGCCTTGTCGGCGTAGTCGCGTGGCGGCTCGGCGTCGCGCGGCGGGGTCAGGCGCTCGCGGTGTACTGCAGGCCCGTCGGAATGCAGCGACGCCAGCAGGCGTTGGCGAGTCAGTTCATCCAGGGCCAGGGTGTTGGCACCCTCGGCGAGGTGATCCTGCACATCCTGGTAGCTCTGGGTGAGCTTTTTGACCAGCACGGCAGTGCTGTTGAAGTGGGTAACCACCTCGTGCTGGTAGTTATCGAAACGTTCCTGAATTTCATCCAGCTGACGTTGAGTGCTGCTGGGTGCGGCATTCGGCGCGAGGCGGGCGATCAGGAAACCGGCGACCACACCGACCACCAGGGCCAGGGTAGGCAACAACCAAACTAAGAGCGAGTGTTCCACGAGTCCTTCCTCTATAAACGGCTTTGCTTTACGTTAACGGCTCGGACCTGCACTGTACACTGCATTGCGATGGCAAATATGTCAGACAGGATCTTTCAGCTAGACGAGTCGACCCTTTCAGAGGTCACGGAGTTCATCCTTGCTCACCCGCGAAACCCCTTTGATGCTTGATGGCCCGCTGGGCCAACTCGAAGCGCTTTACCTCGACACCCCGGATGCAACGGGCCTCGCGCTGATCTGCCACCCTAATCCGGTGCAGGGCGGGACCATGCTCAACAAGGTTGTATCGACGTTGCAACGCACCGCTCGCGATGCCGGCCTGGTGACCTTGCGTTTCAACTACCGCGGCACCGGCGCCAGTGCCGGCAGCCACGACATGGGCAGTGGCGAAGTCGACGACGCCCTGGCAGCAGCGACCTGGTTGCAGGCTCAGCATCCTGAGCTGGCGCTGACGCTGTTTGGTTTCTCGTTTGGCGGCTTTGTAGCGGCAAGCCTGGGCGGGCGCCTGGAAGCCCAAGGCGCTACCGTGAAGCATCTGTTCATGATTGCTCCGGCGGTTATGCGCCTCACCCCCGAGCATCATTTACCCGGGCAGTGCCCGATCACCGTGATTCAGCCCGAAACCGACGAAGTTATCGAGCCCCAACTGGTATACGACTGGTCGGCGGCGCTCGACCATCCCCATGAGCTGCTGAAAGTGGCAGAATGCGGACACTTTTTCCATGGCAAGCTGACCGATCTCAAGGATCTGGTCGTTCCCCGCCTTTCGAACTGACTGCAGCCTGATTAAGCGACCCGACATGACCACCACTCGTATCCTCACCGGTATCACCACCACCGGGACCCCGCACCTGGGCAACTACGCCGGCGCCATCCGCCCGGCCATTGTTGCCAGCCGCCAGAGCGATGCCGATTCGTTCTATTTTCTGGCCGACTACCATGCCCTGATCAAATGCGATGACCCGCTGCGCATCCAGCGCTCGCGTCTGGAGATCGCAGCCACCTGGCTGGCGGCGGGGCTGGACGTGGAGCGAGTGACGTTCTATCGCCAATCCGATATTCCCGAAATCCCAGAGTTGACCTGGCTGCTGACCTGCGTGGCGGCCAAGGGTCTGCTCAATCGGGCTCATGCCTATAAAGCCTCGGTGGACAAAAACGTCGAGACGGGCGAAGACCCGGACGCCGGCATCACCATGGGGCTGTACAGCTATCCGGTGCTGATGGCGGCCGACATCCTTATGTTCAACGCCCACAAGGTGCCGGTCGGTCGTGATCAGATCCAGCACGTGGAAATGGCCCGCGACATTGGCCAGCGTTTCAACCACCTGTTTGGCCAGGGCCGGGAATTCTTTGTCATGCCCGAGGCGCTGATCGAGGAGAGTGTTGCCACCCTGCCGGGCCTCGACGGGCGCAAAATGTCCAAAAGCTATGACAACACTATCCCGTTGTTCAGCAGCGCCAAGGACATGAAGGCCGCCATCTCGCAGATCGTCACTGATTCGCGGGCGCCCGGCGAAGCCAAGGATCCAGACAACTCACACCTCTTCACCTTGTTCCAGGCGTTCGCTACCCCTGCGCAAACTGCAGAGTTCCACGCCGACCTGCTGCAAGGGCTGGGCTGGGGCGAGGCCAAGAGCCGGCTCTTCAGCTTGCTCGATGCCGATCTTGGCGAGGCACGGGAAACATACGCGCAGCTGATCGAGCGCCCCGCTGAACTTGAAGACATCCTGCAGGCCGGTGCGGCCAAGGCGCGCAGGGTCGCCACTCCGTTTTTGGGCGAGCTGCGTGAAGCGGTCGGCCTGCGTTCCTTCCGCGAGCAGGTCCAGGTGGCCAGCACCGGCAAGAAAAAAAGCAGCAAGGGCCCGCGGTTTGTCAGCTTCCGTGAAGACGACGGCAGTTTTCGCTTTCGCCTGCTGGCCGCCGATGGCGAGCAGTTGTTGTTGTCGCGCAATTTTGCCGATGGCAAGGCTGCGGGCGCGGTGAGCAAGCAGTTGCAATCCGGGGCAGAGCTGGACATCCGCTCCGAGCCAGATGACGGCTTTACCCTGTGGCTCGATGGTGCCTGCGTGGCCGACGGGCCGCAATTTGCCAGCAGTACAGCCCGTGATCAGGCCGTAGAGGCTCTGCGTCAGGCGTTGCAGCCACAACCGCAGTGATGCGACAGCCTGTCGCATAGTCCATTGCCATTCCCCAGGGGCGCCGCTACAGTGGCGGCCCGTTTTTGTTGCCTTGTTGACGAATATGACGCCTCTAGAACGATACCAATCCGATCTCAAACGCCCCGACTTCTTTCA
>LIDZ01004850.1_pt1 | contig 21674 bp, 10 predicted proteins | sample 644651 | NCBI WGS metagenome assembly LIDZ01 (sample SAMN03856242, study PRJNA289617) | food metagenome | isolation source: wine grapes on drying loft during traditional withering process | host: Vitis vinifera cv. Corvina | place: Italy: Gargagnago di S. Ambrogio di Valpolicella | collected 2014-01 | reverse complement strand
ATGGAACTGATCCGTAACATCGCCATCGAGCACAGCGGTTATTCCGTGTTCGCCGGTGTGGGCGAGCGTACCCGTGAGGGTAACGACTTCTACCACGAGATGAAGGACTCCAACGTTCTGGACAAAGTAGCGCTGGTCTACGGTCAGATGAACGAGCCGCCGGGTAACCGTCTGCGCGTCGCCCTGACTGGCCTGACCATGGCTGAGAAGTTCCGTGACGAAGGTAACGACGTTCTGTTGTTCGTCGACAACATCTACCGTTACACACTGGCCGGTACTGAAGTATCCGCACTGCTGGGCCGTATGCCGTCTGCAGTAGGTTACCAGCCGACGCTGGCTGAAGAGATGGGCGTGCTTCAAGAGCGCATCACTTCGACCAAGGAAGGCTCGATCACTTCGATCCAGGCGGTATACGTACCGGCGGATGACTTGACTGACCCATCGCCAGCTACAACGTTTGCTCACTTGGACGCCACTGTCGTTCTGTCCCGTGACATCGCATCCCTGGGTATCTACCCAGCGGTCGATCCACTGGACTCGACTTCGCGCCAGCTGGACCCGAACGTCATCGGTCAGGAGCATTACGACACCGCTCGCGGCGTTCAGTATGTTCTGCAGCGTTACAAAGAGCTGAAAGACATCATCGCGATCCTGGGTATGGACGAGCTGTCGGAAACCGACAAGCAGTTGGTATCCCGCGCTCGTAAGATTCAGCGCTTCCTGTCGCAGCCGTTCTTCGTGGCTGAAGTCTTCACCGGTGCCTCGGGTAAATACGTTTCCCTGAAAGACACCATTGCTGGCTTCAAAGGCATCCTCGCCGGTGACTACGACCACCTGCCTGAACAGGCGTTTTACATGGTCGGCGGCATCGAAGAAGCGATCGAGAAAGCCAAGAAACTGTAATCCAGGCGCCCGGCAACGGGCGCTAATCAGGTTGAGGCAGGCAAATGGCTATGACAGTCCATTGCGATATCGTCAGCGCGGAAGGAGAGATTTTCTCCGGTCTGGTCGAGATGGTGATTGCACACGGTAACCTGGGTGATATCGGTATTGCTCCAGGTCACGCACCGTTGATCACCGATCTGAAGCCAGGTCCGATCCGTCTGATCAAGCAGGGTGGCGAAGCCGAGGTGTTTTACATCTCCGGTGGTTTCCTTGAGGTTCAACCGAACATGGTCAAAGTGCTTGCCGATACCGTGCAACGCGCTGCTGATCTGGACGAAGCCTCAGCTCAGGAAGCCGTCAAGGCTGCCGAGCGTGCTCTGAATGAAAAAGGCGCAGATTTCGATTACGGATCTGCTGCTGCACGTCTGGCGGAGGCCGCGGCTCAGCTGCGCACCGTTCAGCAAATTCGCAAGAAGTTCGGCGGCTAACCCCGACGTCTCGTTGCGCGATTGAGTAAAAGGGTAGCCTCGGCTACCCTTTTTCTTTTTTCGGCTTTCTCGCCCGAATCATCAGCTTGGCTAATGTGGCCTGCTCGTCTGGAATCCCTTCATGTCTCTCGATATCGTCATTCTTGCTGCGGGTCAGGGCACTCGCATGCGTTCTGCTCTGCCCAAGGTGTTGCATCCTGTGGCCGGTAAATCGATGCTCGGTCATGTTATCCATAGCGCACGGCAGCTTTCACCCCAAGGCATTCATGTGGTTATCGGGCATGGCGCCGAGCGGGTCCGCGAGCAACTGGCCAGCGATGATCTGAGTTTTGTTCTGCAGGACAAACAATTGGGGACAGGCCATGCAGTCGCGCAAGCGCTGCCGGTATTGACCGCCGAAACCGTCCTGATTCTTTACGGCGACGTCCCGCTCATAAAAGTGGAGACCTTGCACCGCTTGCTTGCCCTGGTAAACCATCAGCAACTGGGCCTGCTGACAGTCACCCTGGATGACCCAACCGGCTACGGTCGGATTGTTCGTGACACGGAGCACCGCGTCACTGCCATCGTCGAGCACAAGGATGCAACGGAAGCGCAGAAGGCTATCAAGGAAGGGAACACTGGAATACTCGCAGTACCGGGCAAGCACCTGGCCGACTGGCTGGGCCGCCTTTCCAATAACAATGCTCAAGGTGAGTATTACCTGACCGATGTTATCGCGATGGCCGTCAGCGATGGCTTGGTAGTCGCCACCGCACAGCCTGAAGATGCGATGGAAGTGCAGGGCGCCAATGATCGTAAACAGCTTGCCGAGCTCGAGCGTCATTACCAGCAGCGCGAAGCCCGCCGACTCATGGCGTTGGGCGTCACCCTTCGGGACCCGGCGCGTTTCGACGTTCGTGGCGACGTCACCACGGGCCGCGACGTGATGATCGACGTGAACGTCATCCTTGAAGGCCGAGTGGTGATCGAAGACGACGTTTCGATTGGGCCAAACTGCGTGATCAAGGACAGCACCTTGCGCAAAGGCGCAATCATCAAGGCAAACAGTCACCTGGAAGGCGCAATCGTGGGCGAAGGCGCGGATGCGGGGCCTTTCGCTCGTCTGCGCCCAGGCAGTGTGCTCGACGCCCGCGCCCACGTGGGTAACTTCGTAGAATTGAAGAATGCTCATCTGGGCGAGGGTGCCAAGGCGGGTCATCTGACCTACCTGGGTGACGCGGTCATCGGCGCGCGTACCAACATCGGGGCAGGCACCATTACGTGCAACTACGATGGCGCGAACAAGCACAAGACGGTGATGGGCGAAGACGTATTCATTGGCTCGAACAACTCGCTGGTGGCCCCTGTGCATATCGCGTCGGGCGCGAGCACTGCCGCCGGCTCTGCCATCAATCAGGATGTACCCGCCGAACAGCTTGCGGTCGCCCGTGCGCGTCAACGCAACATAGAAGGCTGGAGGCGTCCGGTGAAAATCAAGAAAGACTAAGTTATCCACAGGTCTGTTCGGCTGCTTGCCAGACAAGCAGCCGATGCCGGGTTTTGGATGGCATCCGTTCAAGCAAATCCCTGATTCCTTCTCTAGAAACGCCTCTCTCCCCTTGACGTATATCTTTCGATGAGCTTTCATTGTGATCGTTAACTTTCGAATCGAAACTTAAGATCATCATGTCGAAACGTAATACGCCCCAGCGCCGCCATAACATCCTTGCTTTGCTCAATGAGCGGGGCGAGGTAAGTGTGGATGAGTTGGCCAAGCGCTTTGAGACCTCCGAGGTGACGGTCCGGAAGGATCTGGCTGCGCTCGAAAGCAACGGGTTGCTGCTTCGTCGTTACGGCGGCGCCATCCCCATGCCCCAGGAATTGATCGGCGAACCCGGCCAGCCCGTTTCCAGGTTCAAACAAGCCATCGCACGCGCGGCGGTTGCCCGCATTCGGGAACACGCACGGATCATCATCGACAGCGGCAGTACAACGGCTGCGATGATCCCGGAGCTGGGGTTGCAGCCGGGCCTCGTGGTGATGACCAATTCACTGCATGTCGCCAACGCGCTGGGTGAGCTGGAGCACGAACCGGTCCTGCTGATGACCGGCGGCACGTGGGACCCGCATTCAGAGTCGTTTCAGGGCCAGGTGGCAGAGCAGGTGCTGCGTTCCTACGATTTTGATCAGCTGTTTATCGGTGCCGATGGCATTGATCTGACTCGCGGCACAACCACATTCAACGAACTGCTCGGCCTCAGCCGGGTGATGGCCGAAGTCGCCCGGGAAGTGATCGTGATGGTCGAGGCTGACAAGGTCGGGCGCAAGATTCCCAATCTGGAGCTGCCCTGGAGCAGCGTCCATACCCTCATTACCGATGATCGCCTGCCTCAAGAGGCACGCGAACAAATTCAGGCTCGCGGCGTAACCTTGATTTGCGCTGCTGTTTCCTAGGAGAAGACCATGTGTGGAATTGTCGGCGCTGTTGCTGAACGGAATGTGACTGCGATCCTGCTGGAGGGTCTCAAGCGCCTGGAATACCGGGGCTACGACAGCGCTGGCGTAGCGTTATTCAACAACGCCGGCGTGCTCGAGCGTCGTCGTCGAGTCGGCAAGGTGAACGAACTGGAGCGGGCTCTTGCCGGCGAACCGGTGACAGGACGCCTCGGCATTGCCCACACCCGTTGGGCGACCCATGGCGCACCGCTGGAGCACAACGCGCACCCGCATTTCTCCAACGAGCAATTGGCGGTGGTCCACAACGGCATCATCGAAAACCATGAGCCGCTTCGCGAGCGCTTGAAGGGTCTGGGTTACGTGTTCACGTCTGACACGGACACCGAGGTCATTGTCCACCTGCTGCACCACAAACTGCGGGACACCCCTGACCTGGCCGCTGCCTTGAAGGCTACGGTCAAAGAACTGCACGGCGCGTATGGTCTTGCGGTCATCAGCGCACAGCAACCGGATCGCCTGATTGCCGCTCGCAGTGGCAGTCCGCTGGTGGTGGGCCTGGGCCTTGGGGAAAACTTCCTCGCCTCCGATCAACTGGCATTGCGTCAGGTCACCGATCGCTTCATGTACCTGGAAGAGGGCGACATCGCCGAGATCCGCCGCGACAGCGTGCAGATCTGGGACGCCTCCGGCCTGCCCGTCGAGCGGGAGACCGTTCAGTACCACGAGGGCGCAGAAGCGGCGGACAAAGGCGAGTACCGCCACTTTATGCTCAAGGAAATCCACGAGCAGCCAAAAGTCGTGCAGCGCACCCTGGAAGGCCGCCTCGGTCAGCAGCAGGTTCTGGTGCAGGCATTCGGGCCGCAAGCGGCGGAGCTGTTCGCTAAAGTGCGCAACGTGCAAATCGTCGCCTGCGGCACCAGCTATCACGCCGGCATGGTCGCGCGTTACTGGCTCGAAGGCCTGGCTGGTATTCCCTGCCAGGTCGAGGTGGCCAGCGAATTCCGCTACCGCAAAGTCGTGGTCCAGCCGGACACGCTGTTCGTTTCGATCTCCCAGTCCGGCGAGACGGCTGACACCTTGGCCGCGCTGCGCAATGCTAAGGAACTGGGTTTTCTTGCCAGCTTGGCGATCTGCAACGTGGGCATCAGTTCGCTGGTGCGTGAGTCCGATCTGACCCTGCTCACTCAGGCCGGCCCGGAAATCGGCGTCGCGTCGACCAAAGCGTTCACCACCCAGTTGGTCGCGCTGATGCTGCTGACGCTGTCCCTGGGTCAGGTCAAAGGCACGCTGGGCGCTGGCGTGGAAGCAGAACTGGTGGAAGAACTGCGCCGCCTGCCGACCCGCCTGGGTGAAGCGCTGGCGATGGACACAACGGTGGAGAAAATTGCCGAACTGTTCGCCGAGAAGAATCACACCCTGTTCCTGGGGCGTGGCGCGCAATTCCCGGTGGCGATGGAAGGGGCGTTAAAGCTCAAGGAAATCTCCTACATCCACGCCGAGGCCTATCCGGCCGGCGAACTGAAACACGGCCCGTTGGCCTTGGTGGACAGCGACATGCCTGTTGTCACCGTGGCACCAAACAACGAGCTGCTGGAGAAGCTGAAATCCAACCTGCAGGAAGTGCGGGCCCGGGGCGGCGAGCTGATCGTCTTCGCGGACGAACAGGCCGGGCTGGTCAACGGAGAGGGCACCCATGTGGTTTCCATGCCCCATATCCTCGATGCACTGACGCCGATTCTCTACACCATCCCGCTGCAACTGCTTTCGTATTACGTGGCAGTGCTGAAGGGGACGGACGTGGATCAGCCGCGTAACTTGGCGAAGTCTGTAACGGTGGAATAAGTTATCCACAGGGCATTGGCCGAGGTCGCCACCGTCCCAGCGAATTAGGGAATCGAAGCCCTCGACGCGTTAAGCGTAAAGCTCACTCCGGTGAGCTTTATGCCGTTTAAAGCGCAGTTTAGTGCGCGTTAACCTGCCGGTGAGATAAGCACAGACCTCAGCGCGTGGATCTACCCTCTGAGTTGGCGCGGCAGTTTGATAATTGGGATCCAGTTCACAAACCTCGTGCGAACTTTCCTGCATTCCTCGGTACTAAGGTGTCTCGGCAGTAGCTTGATGGCTAATTAATAGCATCTCGGTAAACTTCGCCGCTCTGTTACTAAACCGCTGCCGCTTGTCGGAACAACCACGCCGGTAACAGGCTGTAACTCTTTTTTGTACTTCATTCCTATACCAATCAAAGACTTGCAGAATTATTTGTCAAGAACGCCCATCTGATCCATCGCCTTGGATCAACGGGGGTTCGATGTTAATTTTCCGCCCTTTGATTTTTCGACGGATCGAACATGCCCTTGTCATTGCCACGGATTCGGTTACTGCTGTGCACCTTCCTGCTCACGTGTGTGAGCCTGAACAGCGCCACCGCTGCCCCCACGCCCGGCGATCAGGATCTGATCCGCGACCGCCAGAACCGCCTTCTCGAGGAGCAAAGCCGCCGCCTGCAAGAGCTTCAGGACTTGCCCGGCAAACAGGCCAAGCCCGAGGCCCCGGCCACGCCGGCCGACAGCCGTTGCTTCCCGATCAAGGACATCGAACTCAAGGGGGCCGACAGCCTGTCCGCCACTGACCGCACGCGCCTGATCAAACCTTACATTGGCCAATGCCTGGGCGTGACGCAGCTCAATGAACTGCTCAAGGTCATCACCGACTACTACATCGACAAGGGTCGCGTCACCAGCCGTGCCTACTTGCCGCAACAAGACCTCTCCAGCGGTCACCTGCAGGTGCTGGTGGTCGAAGGCAAACTCGAAGCGTTGAAGGCCGCCGAGGGCAGCACTGTGACTGACCGCGAACTGGCCATGGCCTTTCCAGGCAAGGTCGGCGAGGCGCTCAACCTGCGCGAGATCGAGCAACTGGTGGACCAGCTCAACCGCTTGCCCTCCAGGCAGTCGCAAATGGAACTGACTCCGGGCCAGCAGATTGGCGGCAGTGACGTGGTGGTCAAGAACGTCCCGCAAAAGCCTTGGCGCGCCAGCCTGTCACGTAATAACGATGGCCAGGAAAGCACCGGTGAACAGCAATGGAACGCGGGCCTGGAATGGGATAGCCCGCTGGGCCTGGGCGACCAATTGATACTGCGCAGCGGCCACGACGCTGTCAGTGACCACCAGGAAACCTCGAAAAACAACATGCTGTATTACAACGTGCCGTGGGGCTGGTGGAACTTCAGCTACACGTACAGCGAAAGCGACTATCGCACCTACGGCCAGACCGACAGCAGCAAATTCAAGCTCAATGGCGACAACGAGAACCACCAACTGCGCGCCGAGCGGGTGATCCATCGCGACGACGTGAGCAAGACCTCGGTGAACGTCGGCCTGGCCCATCTGCGTACCAACAACTACGTGCTCGACGTGCGCACCGAGCCGAGCAGTAACCGCCTCAGCGAACTCCAGCTCGGCCTCAACCACGGTCGGCGCATCGGCAATGCGTTCGTCAACCTTGACCTCGGCATGCAGAACGGCATCGGCCTGCTCGATGCCCAGTCTGAGGAAGAACGCGATGAGTTCGGCAACCGGCAGGCCAATTCGCGCTACCGCAAATACACCGGCACCGTCAGCTACCTGCAGCCGTTCACGCTGTGGGGCGAGTCGTTCAGCTTTACCAGCCTGGCCACCGGGCAGCGCAGCGAAGACATCCTCTTCAGCCCGCAGCGCGTTAGCCTGGGTGGCTCGGCCTCGGTACGCGGCCTCAAGGACCAGCAGCTTACCGGCGACAGCGGCGGTTACTGGCGCAACGAAGTGCGCTGGGCACGCCCGGTAACGCTGGATTGGATGCGCCCGGCCTTTGCCGAGTACGGCACCAGCGTCGGCTACGACCAGGGCGTGATCAGCAACGACCGCTACAACGGCGACGTGCATGGCCGCGTATCCAGCAACTCCCTGGAACTGTTCGCCCGGGGCAAGTACGTCAGCACCAGCGTGACCTTTGCCCATTCTTTAGAAAGACCGGGAGCAGTCACCGAGCGCGAAGCGCCGATCTACTTCCGTATGGATTTCTTCCTGTAATTCAACGCCCCGTTACATCGAGAATCTGACAATGGACGTTCGCCAGTTTGCCTTCCTCGCTCGCCAACCTTCTTCTGCGCTGAAGCTGCGGGACTCGTTCTTCGGCCTGCCCAAGCGCGGCCTGGTGCTGATCCTGATCAATGCGCTGTTCTGGCAGCCACTGCTGGCTCAGGCCGAAGGCATCGTGGTCAGTGCCCCGGGCACCACCGTAGGCCAGGCGGGCAACGGCGTGCCCGTGGTGAACATCGCCACGCCGAACGGCAGCGGCCTGTCCCATAACAAGTTCCAGGACTACAACGTCGGCCCCAACGGCGTGATCCTCAACAACGCCACCGGCACTGTGGCCAACACCCAGTTGGGCGGCTATATCGTCGGCAACCCCAACCTCAAGGGCGGCGCGGCCAACGTTATCCTCAACGAGGTCACCGGCAGCAACCCCAGCCAATTGCGCGGCTACACCGAAGTGGCGGGGCAGTCGGCCAAAGTCATCGTTGCCAACCCGTACGGTGTTACCTGCAGCGGCTGCGGCTTCATCAACACACCGAACGTCACCCTCACCACCGGCAAGCCGGTGCTCGACGCGAACGGCCAACTGAAAAGCTACCAGGTCGACGGCGGCGCCGTGACCATCGACGGGGAAGGCTTGAACGCCAGCAACGTCGACCGCTTCGACATCATCACCCGCTCGGCCAAGATCAACGCGCAGATCAATGCGCGCGAACTGAATGTGATCGCCGGTCGCAACGATGTGGACGCCCAAAGCCTGACAGCCACACCCCGCGCAGACGATGGCAGCACCAAGCCCGAGCTGGCGATTGACTCGTCGGCCCTGGGCGGGATGTACGCCGGCGCGATCAAACTGGTGGGCACCGAGGCCGGTGTGGGCGTGAAGCTCGACGGCACGCTGGCGGCCAGTGGCGGGGATATTCAACTGGATGCCAATGGGCGCCTGAGCATGGCTCAGGCGGCGGCCACCGGTAACGTAAGGGTTACGGCGCAGAGCGTTAACCTGACTGACAAGGTTTACGCCACCGGCAACGTAAACATCACCAGCGCTCAAGCCCTGGTCAACCAGAAGAGCGTGGCCGCCGGCCAACGCATTGAACTGAACGCGGCCAGCGTGACCAACGCCGGCATCATAGAAGCGGGCGTGGCAGCGGACAACAGCCGCAACGCCACCGGCGACCTGGTGGTGAACGCGCAAACCGTCAACACCAGTGGCGACCTGCTGGCCAGCCGCGCCTTGGCGATCACCGCCGCGCAGGCGCTGACCAACCAGGGCAGCATCGTCCAGGCCAAAACCGTCAGCGTCAATACGAGCAACCTGACCAATCAGGGCGCCACCGCACGCATCTTCGGCGAGCAAAACCTGGCAATCAGCGCACCTGCCATTGCCAACCTGGGCGGCTTGATTCGCTTCGGTGAAGGCCAGGCCACGACGCTCGACACGGCCTCCCTGGATAACCGCCAGGGCCGCATTGAAATGGCCGGCGGCAGCCTGGTGCTCAGCAGTGCCGCCCTGAACAACAGTGGCGGGCAAATCGTCGCCAACGACCTGACGGTCAACGCAGCCAGCCTCAACAACCAGAACGGCGTGCTGGTCGCCGGTGCGCTGACGGTGAACGCCGGCGACCTCGACAACAGCCAAAAGGGCCTGATCCAGGCCGACAACGGCGCGCTGAACCTCTCCGTCGCCAATGCCTTGAATAACAGCCAGGGTTTTGCCCAGGCCGGCACCGACCTGAATCTCAACGCAGGCAGCGTTAGCAGCAACGCCAATGGCGTACTTAGCGCCAATACCGGCAAGTTGACCGTGGTAACCGCCCAGCAGCTCAATAACGCTCAGGGCCGCTTGCAATCCGGGCAGGGCAACGTGGAGCTTCACGCTGCGAAACTCAATAACCAGAGCGGCGTGATCGTCGGCAAGCAGCTGCTGCTCGACGCCAGTGGCGGTGACATCGACAACCGCGCCGGGCGTGTGCTGGGTGATCAACTCGACGTACGCGCGTCCAGCCTGGACAACCGTGACGCTGGCCTGCTGGCCGGTGGTGCGCAAGGGGTGAGCCTGCTGCTCAAAGGACCGGGCCAATTGCTCAACGCCCAAGGCCGCATTCAAAGCGAAGGCCTGTTGCAGCTGGACGGCGAGCGCCTCGACAACAGCGCGGGCATCCTGCTCGGCCAGTCGGTCGAAGTGACTGCGCCGACCTTCACCAACAGCAATAAAGGTGCCCTGGTCAGCGACGGCGGCGACATCACCTTCAACGTCAGCGACCTGCTGACCAACGCTGGCGGCACCCTTGATGCGGGTGAGCGCAGCATTCTGGTCAAGGCCCTCACTACCCTCGATAACATCGGCGGCACTTTACGCGGCAAGCGCGTGGACATCACCGCCCAACACCTGAACAACGACGGCGGCGGCCAACTGCTGGCTGGCGATCAAGGCCTGAGCTATAGCGGCAGCGATGTGTCCAATCGTAAAGGCCTGATCCTCAGCGCAGGCGCGCACACCCAGCTGGATACCGGCAGCCTGAACAACAGCGGTGGCACCGTGCAGGGCGATACCCTGACCGTCACCGCCAACGCGGCGGACAACGGCGACGGCGGCCTGATGGCAAGCTTGCTCGGCAACTTGCAGCTGACCGTCGAAGCCCTGGCCAATCGCGGCGGCAAACTGTTCGCCAAAGAACAGGCCACCGTCAGCGGCGCCAGCCTCGACAACAGCGCAGATGGCCAGATCAGCGGCAACCTGATCAACCTGACTTCACGCGACACGCTCACCAACAACGGCGGCCTGATCGAGGCCAACCAGGGTCTGACCTTCACGGGCGGCAACCTCGACAATAGCGCCGGCGGCCAGCTGCGTGCACTGGCCGGTGCCAGTAGTAGCCTCAACCTCAGCGGCGCACTCAACAACCAGAACGGCACCCTCGAATTCGGCAGCACGGCTTTCAACCTCGATGCTGCCAGCCTGAACAACACGTCTGGCCTGTTGCAGCATGCGGGCTTGGGCGCGTTCCACATCAATACCGCCAGCCTCACCGGTAGCCAAGGCACTATCAACGGCATGGGCAGCGCCGACTGGGCATTCGGCACCGTCGATGGCCTGGGGAGCGTGCAACTAAACGAAGTCCTCACCTATAAAAGCACCCAAGGCCTGACCCTGAAGGCGGGCGATCGCATGGCCAGCGGCAAGGGTTTGATCCTCGACGTAGCCAGCCTGAACAACGGCGGAGAACTGCTCAGCGACGGTGACCTAAGCATCACCACCACCGGCGACATGACCAACAGCGGCCGGGTGTCAGCCCTGCAAACACTGAGTGTGGCGGCGAATAACCTCAGCCAGAACGGCGGCCGTCTCGCAGGCCTCAATACCCAGGTCAAGCTGGGCGGGACTCTGGACAACCTCGGTTTACTCACCGCGCGTCAGCAGCTGGACATCGCAGCGACGCAGATCAATAACCGGGGCACCCTTGGTGCTCAAGGCGCGGTGAACCTGACGGCCGTCAACGGTATCAACAACGCGGCAGACACGCTGTTGTTCAGCGGCGGCGACATGACGTTGCGCGGTAATGGTTTCAGCAACCTGTATGGCGACGTTTACAGCAAGGGCGACCTGAGTTTTGCAGCGGCGGATGGCGGCAAGGCGGCGCTGTTCAGCAACCGCTCCGGCACCGTGGAAAGCGAAGGCTCCATCGGCATCAATGCAGGCTTTATCGAAAACGCCAAAGACGAGTTCGAACTCGGGCAGACGTTGACCACCGGCAGCCTGAGTTGGATCTGTTACCAGCACTGCGGCGAGAAAGACAGCTGGGAACGTGGCGAGATCACCATCTACGAGACGTACCTTGAGGCGGCGACCAAGGATTCGGTAGCGGCGCGCCTGGTGGCTGGCAAAAACATGCTGGTGCAAGGCGACAATGTGCAGAACCGCTACAGCCTGATGGCAGCCAACGGCGACCTGAGTATCACCGCCGGTGACCTGCTGAATCAGGGCGCCGCGACACGCACAGGGGAGCGCAAGATTGTCGTCAGCACGCCAGGTCACGTTTCCGACGATTTGTTTGAACGCATGCAATATGTCGACGTTCCAGCGTTCAATGCGGCCACGGCGGCTGGGCATTTCGATAAGGCGCGCTTCGAAGAACTGAAAAACCGCTCACCCGATAGCCAGCCTTTCGCCCACTCAAGCGACGTCACCACTTGGACCGACAACGGCGGCCCAGGCTACGCGGCCACGATACAAGCCGGCGGCACCGTCAACCTCAACGTCGCGCGCACCCTGCAAAACGGCACGCTGCATAACAACACTCTGGCGCAGTTGACCGGCACCCTGGGCGACGACCAGACCGGGATCCCCGTCGGCGGCATCAATATCAACCTGAGCAAACACGCCAACGACCCAAGCGCTCAAGCCGCCGGTAGCCTGTTGCCGGTTGCCAGCGTCGCCCCCGGCGGCGGCTTCGTACCCGTGGACTACACCGGCACGCCGTTCGCGCCGGTCGACCCCACCACCGCGCCGAACTTCCAGACGCCCAAGGGCGAGTACGGCCTGTTCGTCAAAAACCCCGACCCGACCAGCCATTACCTGATCGAGACCAACCCGGAATTTGCCACCACCACGGGCTTTTTCAGCTCCGATTACATGCTCGGCAAACTCGGGTTAACCGATGACAACGCCTGGCGCCGCCTGGGCGATGGCCAATACGAGAGCCGTCTGATCCGCGACGCCGTCCTCGCGCAAACCGGCCAACGCTTCCTCGCCGGCGGCCTCTACAGCGACGCCGACCAATTCCGCTACCTGATGGACAACGCCCTCGCCAGCAAAGACGCCCTGCGCCTGAGCCTCGGCGTGACGCTCACCAGCCAGCAAGTCGGCGCCCTGACCCACGACATCGTGTGGATGGAAAACCGCGTGGTCGACGGCCAGACCGTCCTCGTGCCGGTGCTCTACCTGGCCCAGGCCGGATCACGCAACGTACGCGGCAACAGCCTGATCCAGGGCCGCGATCTCAACTTGGTCACCGGCGGCGACCTGATCAACGTCGGCACCCTGCGCGCCAGCAACAACCTCTCCGCCGTCAGCAGCGGCAGCATTTACACCGGCGGCCTGATGGAAGCCGGCAACAACCTGAGCCTGCTGGCCCAGGACAGCATCCGCAACGCCATGGCCGGCGAAATTCGCGGCAACCAAGTCAGCCTCGCCGCCCTCAAGGGCGACATCACCAACGACAACACCGCGATCCAGGTACGTGACGGCGCCGGCATGCGCACCCTCACCGACACCAGCGCGAGCACCATCGTCGCCCGCGAAAACCTCGCCATCGACGCCGGGCGCGACCTCACCAACCGAGGCGCACTCACCGCCGGCAAAGACGCCAACCTGACCGCCGGCCGCGACCTCAACCTGATCGCCGCCAGCGACACCCGCGTCAAGCACGAGACCCGCGACGGCGGCGAAAAATCCAGCATCACCACCGACGTCAAAAACCTCGCCGCCAGCGTCGCGGCAGGCGGCAACCTCAATATGAAAGCCGGGCAGGACGTCAACATCATCGGCAGCACGGCCACAGCCGGCAAAGACCTGAATATTCAGGCCGGGCGCGACTTCAACGTGGCGTCGGTCAGCGAGATGCACAACGTCGAGGGCAAGGAAAAACACGGCAAGGAACGCATCAAGACCTCGGATGACCAGACTACCCAAGTGGCTAGCGTGTTGACGGCAGGCGGGGACTTTGTGAGCCAGGCCGGGCGCGATACGACGATTGTGGCGAGCAAGATCAGCGCGGGGAATGAGGCTTATCTGTACAGCGGGGATAAGTTGAGTTTGTTGGCGGCTGAGAACAGCACGCACACCCTCTACGACATGAAGAAAAACAGCGGCTGGGGCTCCAAAAAGACCCAGCGCGATGAGGTAACCCGCGTTACCAATGTCGGCACTGAGATCAAGACGGGGAGCGACTTATCGCTTGTCAGTGGCGGCGACCAGTTGTATCAGCGCGCCAAGCTCGACAGCGCTAATGACCTGACGATTGCCAGCGACGGCGCGGTGACGTTCGAAGCGGTTAAAGACTTGCATCAAGAGAGCCACGAGAAAAGCAAGGGTGACCTAGCCTGGACGAGCGCCAAGGGTAAGGGTAATACCGACGAGACGTTGCGTCAGAGTGAGTTGAAGGCGCAGGGCGAGTTGGCGATCAAGGCCGTGGACGGCTTAAGGATTGATGTAAGGCAGGTTAACCAGAACACCGTAAGCCAGACCATTGACGCGATGGTCCAAGCGGACCCAAGCCTCGCCTGGATCAAGCAAATGGAGCAGCGCGGCGATGTTGACTGGCGTGAGGTCAAAGAGCTGCACGACAGCTTCAAATACAGCAACTCAGGCCTGGGTGCCGGCGCGCAAATTGTCATAGCGATCATTGTTACCTACTTCACGATGGGGGCTGCCACGGGTGCAATCGCCGCTGCTGGAACGGGCACGTCGATGGCTGGTGCGACGGCTGCTGCCACCGCCACGTCTGCGGCAGGCTGGGCCAATGCTGCGGGCAGCGTCGTTCTTGGCGGCATGGCCAGTAATGGTGCGATCAGTACGATCAATAACCGTGGCAATTTAGGCGCAGTGTTTAAGGACGTAACCTCCAGCGATGCGATGCGAGGCTATGTTGCATCCGGTGTTACTGCAGGGCTAACCGCAGGATTGTATGACGACTGGACCAGCACGCAGACGGGCACTACTACCGCGCTGCCTAACTCAGGCGCAGTAGCCTCTGCTAGCCCACTGAGTACTTGGCAAGGTGTTGGTCAATTCACTGCGAATCAGGTTCTGCAAAATGGCACATCGGCCATCCTGACTAAGGCGCTGGGAGGGGAGGCCAGCCTTGGGGACGCATTGCAAAGCAGCCTTGCCAATGCATTTGCTGCTTATGGCTTCAACATGATTGGTGACGTCTCCAAGAATCGATTTGCCGACGGCGGCATCACCAAGATTGGACTGCACGCGTTGATGGGCGGGCTGGCAGCTGAAGCGGCTGGCGGCGATTTCCGCACCGGCGCATTGGCAGCCGGTGTGAATGAGGCTTTGGTGGATAGCCTCTCCAAACAGTACGCCAGCATGCCTGAGGATAAGAGAAAAAGTTTGCTGGTGATGAGTTCGCAGTTGATTGGCGTGTTGGCGGCCTCGGTTGACAGCGATGCTGACGGTGAGAGTTTGCAAACCGGAGCATGGGTTGCGGGAAATTCGACACAGTACAACTATCTAAATCATGAAGAAAATCAAGAGCGCTGGGCTGCCAAGAAAAAATGCCAGGGCGGAGATAGCGCTGCGTGCGGGCGTGCTGACGCTCTGGATGCTCTAGATAAAAATCGAGATTTGGCGCTAACCACGGCCTGCACTGCGAATGGTGCTGGTACTACCTGTCGTTTTTTACGGCAAGAAGCATCCGCGGCTGCTAGAAGCCTGGTGGTTGCGAGATTCGGTCCTGAGGCTAAAGAGCAGGCTAAGCAAATTGATCAAAATAAGGAGCTTGCGGCGTATTCCATTGAGGCGGAGCTTCGAAGCATTAGGCAAGTAGATAGCCCGATTGCCCTTGCTCAGACAGAGCGACTGGCTAAGCAGCTCGCTGAATTTGGATCAGACTTCATTCCGGTTTACGGCGATGCGAAGGGCTTTTATGAGGCTGAGGATCCGTTTGACTATGCAGTGGCGAGTGTTGGGCTGATCCCGGGCGCCGGCGATGCAGCCCAGAAAATCTTAGGGAAAGCTAAAAAACTTTATCTGGAAGGTAAGGTCGCCGAGTCTGCAGATTTGGTAGAGGGGCTTTCGAAAGAACTGTCAACGGGCAACTTGAAAGCAGTTGGAGAGGTACCATCAGGCAAGCCTTTAGCCCTAGCTTCACCTGAGTTCAACGTACCAGTAGACTATCATCTGAGTCGGAATGCAGACGGCACGGCCACGGTCACAGGACCTAGAGGTGGAGTGTATAACTCAACTGGGCGTTATACTGCAGAAGGAAAGCCAGTGTACCGAGATAACAGTGGCGGCTATGTTACATTGGATGGCGGTCGGGCTAGTGTTCCTGCACCCGTAAATTATGAATCCATACCCATACACCATATTTGCACTAATAAATGTACCTCTGGAGCGAATGGGCAGATTGCGTGGACAAAGGAATACCAGCAATTCTTTGATGGAGCTAATCTTAATATTAACAGCGCCACGGAAAATTTGGTTGCGGTGCCAGGACACAGAGGGCCTCATCCTATCGAGTACCATCAGTATGTATTTGGTAGCTTGGAGCAGGCTACTCGAGGATTAGAGCCAGGGACCCAAGCTTATCAATCAGCTGTGACGAGAACATTAGAGGGGATTAAGAAGGAGGCAGTAATCGTGGGTAGTGAAGTTAATAAGTGGCTTACGAGGGACTGAGATGAAATATTATTTAATGCGGCAAGACGTAACTGTCTGCGATAAGTGGGTGCTTGGCGACGTAAAGCATGTAAATAACTGGCATTTTAGTGATCCTCCAGTTAATTTCATGGAGCCAGGTACGTATACGCTTGATGTCAAGTTCGACGGTAGAGAGGTTGATTATTCCCTCGCTGGATACGCAGGTGTTCCAGTCTTAAGCGAAAAAGCACGGAATTCGCTAGTCGGCTTGCGAGAAGTTGATGAGCCTTATCGAGATGTCATTTTTGCGCCAGTTGAAATAAGTAATAAAGAAGTTTGCCAGAACTATTTCCTGATGATCATTGAGACGCAAATTGATTGTGTAGATGAAAAATGCTCGCGCTTCAAAAAGTTTGAAGTTGATGATCCTGTCAGGCCTGATATGGCTGGCAATTACCGTGCTTTCTACAATTTAGTAATCGATCTGGATAAGGTAGGTGCAAGTCATATTTTTAGACTAAAAAAGTATTTGGGCGCTATTATAGTTAGTGAGGAAGTGAGGCAGCGGTTGATCGCGGCTGGCATCGTCGGCGTCCTGTTTGACTCAGTCATTGGTGATCAAGAAACTGTTACTTAGTTGCTTGATTAGTGGTGAGGTGGTTCGGCCAATTTTTGCTAGGATTGGGTCGATAGCTTTACGATATATATACGTTTTGTGGAAACTCAGCGCATAGAGGGTGGCGTTGATATTTGGCTTGTAAGCCAAGATTTAAATTCGGATGTAAGTTGCTGGGTTATTGAGCGAGCCCAAGGTGCGCGCAATGAAATTAAAAAAAATACCTAGCAATGAAAATATTCTTCATATTTTTATTTTGCCCTTTTTTCGCAGGTCTGCTCATAGAACCAATTTCTCTAATAGTCATGCTTGTAGGACTGTTTTAGCAACGCTGGTTAGCCAGGGAAAGTGAGGGGGGGGACGCGTTTTCAATTCTGTTGACTGCTCCATTTATTGCGGAGCTAGTTTTTTGCCTTCCCTTGCATTTGCATGCTGTATAAACATTGTTAAGCCGACTGGAACTTTAAAAGTTTGCAGGAGTGTTTCGATTTTCGGGGCTGTAGTTGCTTCTTTATATATGTTTTTGGCGGATTCTCATTTACGTCGTAATAGTTTCAGTTTGAGCGTTGTGAACAGCATGTTTCCTGCTTCGATTGCTTTCTTTGGAGGGGCGCTAATGACGGGGCTGCTATCGTATTGGCCCTTCCCGAAATATTTTATTGAGTGCAGGCGGTAAATTACAAGGTCTTGGAAGATAACAGTGGTCTGACCCCTATTTTCGCCGTAAACGAAGATTTTGCCCATTGGGTTCCAGCGGGGTGGGTTGGCGGACGCGAGCAAGGTAATAGAGTACGGAAAGCAAAATAATATTAGCGTGATCACTAAACGATTTTGTGGCTAATCATATGGTTGAAATTGAAGTTGTTTTTAACGAGAGGTTACGTGATTGCACTTCAGATGTGTGGGGAAGCCTGATCCAGCCGCTCAGAAAAATTAATGAAAGTGCCGTCACTGATGGATTCTCGGGCAAGAGATTATTGTTGACGGACGTCTCGGATTACTTGATAAAAAATAAGTGTCGAAGTTTTTTATTGAACTGGCAAACGGTTCTGTTGAGTTTTCGTATGTGGCAGATAAAGCGATTTATCGGCTTGATATGAAGCACTTGGCTAACTCGATTGAGGTGGCCCAATCCTTGATGGAAGGGTTGATCGATGAGTCCGGATTTGTTCAGGCGCGAATTTACGACGCTGAGTATGAGCGTTGGCAGAATGCCGAGAGTCTTACGCTCTTTGAAGTTGAGTGCGCTGAGCATGCTCATCTGCCCAAGAGAAGTAACGGGCTTCCTTTTCCGTTGACCCAAGAGATCGTAGATATATCAAAAAATCTTGGGCGCTGGGTTTTAAAAAGCGGCTATATTGAGGCAGTTGGCGCTGTCATGTGGGTAAATAAATCCTTGCTTCAGGTAGAGGGTGTGGACGAAAAGACGTTAATGGATGTCGACTGCTTTGAAGTAGAAGATTTGGGTGGAGTTTTGAAAATCGCTGCCTATGATCAGTGCTTCACTTCAGCCGTAGGGGCTCAGGCTGAGAGGCAGGCCTTGCTGAGGAAAGTTTTGTTTAATACGTAAAGTTTCAGCGAGAAGCTGGCGGATTTAGTTGAGTGTTAAGCCCTTTACAACTCGAATGAGTCTGCCTCCTTTATCTTCATCTTGGCTGCTTGCCTACCGGCACCACTGAAAAGGAAAGCGTCTCGCTGCGCCGTGTCACCAATATTGCTACGGGCGACCAACGTTACGCCGGCATCATCCAGGCCGGCGGCGCGGCCACTGTCATCACCCAGAACAACATCGATAACACCGTGGTGCGCCCGGGCTATACCTACGTGGGCGCGGGCGCCAAAACCGGTACCGATGCTACAGGCGCCAGCGGCGCTACCGGTTACTCGACCCGCATCACCCTTAACCAGCAATTACCTCCTGACCTGGCCCAGCAGCAGATCAACCCGCTGAGCTTGCCCGGCTTTACCTTGCCCAGCGGGCAGGGCGGCCTTTTCCGCCTCAGCGGTGAAAGCGCCAGCGCGCCTGCCAGCACCGGCCCTCAGGGCTGGACCCTGAGTGGCGGCTACGTTGACCGTGCGCCGGCCAGTGGCCCGATCGTACCTGGCAGCGGCACCTCGGCCGACGGTGTAGTCATCAATCGCGTGCAAGGCCTGCCGGACAGCCAGTTCGTCTCCAACCCGCAGAAATACCTGATCGAAACCAATCCCGCACTGACCAACCTCGGTCAGTTCCTCAGTTCCGATTACCTGCTGTCCAAACTGGGCTACGACCCGGACCAGGCGCAGAAACGCCTGGGTGATGGTTTCTATGAACAACGCCTGATCCAACAGGCCATCATCGCCCGCACCGGCCAGCGCTTCATCGACGGTATTACCAGCGATACAGCGATGTTCCAGTACCTGATGGACAACGCGATCGGCAGCAAGCAGGCGCTTAATCTGGCGGTGGGCGTGAGCCTCACCGCCGAACAGGTCGCCGCCCTGACCCACGACATTGTGTGGATGGAAAACGCCACCGTCGCCGGCCAGCAAGTTTTGGTGCCGGTGCTCTACCTGGCCCAGGCCAACAACCGCCTGGCGCCAAACGGCGCATTGATCACCGGCAGCGATCTCAATCTGGTGTCCGGCACCGACCTCAACAACGTCGGCACCCTGCGCGCGACCAACAACCTCGCCGCCAGCGCCGGGCGCAACATGGTCAACAGCGGCCTCACCGAAGCCGGCAACCGACTCGACCTGCTCGCCGGCAACAGCCTGACCAACCGCGCTGGCGGCATCATCGCCGGGCGCGACGTCAGCGTGGGTGCCATCAACGGTGACGTGCTCAACGAACGCAGCGTAACCAGCCACCAGAGCAGCAGCGGCTACCGCACCGAACGCACCGACTTTGTCGACAACGCCGGGCGCATCGAAGCCGCCAACACCCTGACTCTCCAAGCCGGGCGTGACGTCAACAGCACCGGCGGCGCGCTGAAAAGCGGCGCCGACACCCGCATACAAGCCGGGCGCGACGTAAATCTGGCTACCGCCGAACAGCGCACTGCCAATAGCGTCGGCACTCGCTCACGCAGTAGCAGCGTGGCCCAGTACGGCACCGTTGTGGAGGCGGGGCGAGACTTCCAGGTTGTGGCTGCGCGGGACATCAGTGCGATTGGCAGCCAGTTGAATGCAACGCGTGATCTGGCGATGGTGGCCAATGGGAATTTGAACCTGGCGTCGGCGGCGAATGAACAGCATTCGGCCTCTAATTCCAAGAAGATCACCCAACAGGAAGACCATGTTCAACAAGTGGGCACCTCTTTGGTGGCCGGTGAAAATCTCTCACTGAGTGCAGGCAATGACCTCGCCCTCAGCTCCAGCCGCGCGAGTGCGGGCAAGGAAGCCTACCTTTACGCAGGTAATGATCTGGCGCTGAACGCCGCGCAGAACAGCGACTACAGCTATTACCGGAAAACCAAAACCAGCAGCGGGTTGTTGTCCAGCAGCTCGAAAACGCGTATCGACAGCAGTAACCAGATCAGCCAGCAGGGCTCTTCAGTCAGTGCGGACACCGTCGTCGTACGTGCCGGTCGAGACATCGGCACTGCGGCCAGTGACGTGGTTTCTACCAACGCCACCAGCCTGATTGCCGGGCGCAATGTGGTGATCGACGGCGCGACGGAAACCTTTGAACAAAGCCATTCGTCCTCAACCAAAAAATCAGGCCTGCTGAGCACTGGCGGCATCGGCGTCACGTTGGGCTCAAGCAGCAACAAAAACACGTTCACCAGCAGCACCGAAACCACCCGGGCCAGCAACATCGGCAGTGTGCTGGGCAGCGTGGATGTACAGGCGGGTAAAGACCTGACCATTCGCGGCTCTGACGTGGTTGCCGGTAAAGACATCAGCCTGATTGGGCAAAATGTCAGCGTCCTGGCTTCTGAGAACAACAACCGCAGCGAGCAGACGGCTAAAAGCAAATCCAGCGGTCTGACTCTGGCGTTATCCGGCACCGTGGGTGGCGCAGTGGACGCCGCTTACCAGACCGCCAAGCAAGCCAAGAACGAGGACGACAGCCGCCTCTCGGCGCTGCAAGGTGTTAAAGCAGGGTTGACCGGCGTACAGGCCTGGCAAGCAGCGCAGCAAGACGGCGGAATGACCGGGGACAACGCTGCGCAGTTCGTAGGTATCAGCCTCTCCGTGGGCTCGCAAAAGTCCGAATCCAAACAGACCCAAGAGCAAACCCTTAGCCAGGGCAGCAGCCTGACGGCCGGCAATAATCTCACCATCGTGGCGGACGGTAATGGTACGCCTGGCGACGCGGGTGATATCCATGTTCAAGGCAGCAAGCTTCAGGCTAGCAATGAGATGCAGCTGGCTGCCGCGCGCGATATTCGCCTGGAAGCTGCGGCTAACAATCAAAAGCTCGATGGGAAAAACAACAGCAGCGGGGGAGCGCTTGGCATCAGCCTTGGCGTGGGCTCCGAAGGCGGTGGCCTGAGCGTTTTCGCCAATGCGAACAAGGGCACCGGAAACGAAAAGGGCACCGGCACGACCTGGACAGAAACGACGCTAGATGCGGGCAAGCAGATCAGCTTGGTCAGCGGGCGAGATACCGTCCTCAAAGGTGCTCAGGTCAGTGCATACCAGATTAAAGCCACCGTAGGTCGCGACCTCACGCTGCAAAGTCTGCAAGACACCGATGACTACAAGTCCAAACAGACGGATGTCAGCGGGGGCATCAGCTTCGCAATCATCGGCAGCGGTGGTAGCGCAAACCTGAGCGTCAGCAAAAGCAAGATCGACTCCAACTATAA
>LIDZ01004200.1_pt4 | contig 21696 bp, 26 predicted proteins | sample 644651 | NCBI WGS metagenome assembly LIDZ01 (sample SAMN03856242, study PRJNA289617) | food metagenome | isolation source: wine grapes on drying loft during traditional withering process | host: Vitis vinifera cv. Corvina | place: Italy: Gargagnago di S. Ambrogio di Valpolicella | collected 2014-01 | reverse complement strand
CGAGCAGCAGAGCTGATCATTGCAAATAAAGAGCTTGCATTTCAAAGTGAAGAAAAAGCAGACCGAGCAGCAGAGTTACTTATTGCAAATAAAGAACTCCAATTTCAAAACGAAGAAAAATGTAAACGAGCGGCGGAGTTACTTATTGCAAATAAAGAGCTTAGATTTCAAAATGAAGAGAAAGGTAAATTGGCAGCAGAGTTACTTATTGCAAATAAAGAGCTTAGATTTCAAAATGAAGAAAAAGGTAAACGAGCAGCGGAATTACTTATTGCAAATAAAGAGCTTGCCTTTCAAAATGAAGAGAAAAGTAAACGGTCAGCAGAGCTACTTATTGCCAATAAGTCACAAGGGGAATTTCTTGTTAATATATCCCATGAACTTAAAACTCCATTAAATGTTATTTTTTCAACAGTTCAGTTATTTGATATGTATTGTAGTAATGGCTCATTAGATGAAAAGAAAGATTCAATAGTTAAGTATATTGAATCAATAAAGCAAAATTGCTATAGATTATCTAAACTCATTAATAACATAGTTGATGTATCAAAAATTGAAGCTGGGTTCTTTAAGTTAAACTTATCAAATAACAATATAGTTGAAGTTGTAGAAGAAATAGTTATATCTGTGACTAATTTTACCGACAGTAAAGGATTAAATATTATTTTTGATACAGATACAGAAGAAAAAATTATTGCTTGCGATCCAGATAAGATAGAGAGAATAGTATTAAATCTTATATCAAATGCGATAAAATTTTCAGATTATGGTGGTGAGATATTTATAGATATTAAAGATAAGAATGATTTCGTAGAAATATCAGTCGAGGATAATGGCATTGGAATTGAAGAGAAGAACTTGAATATGATATTCGATAGATTTAAGCAGGTTGACAGATCACTATCAAAAAATGTAGAAGGTACGGGTATTGGATTAAGTTTAGTTAAGTCCATTGCAGAATTACATGGTGGCAGTGTTCGTGTTGAAAGCGAATTCGGAAAAGGAAGTAAGTTCACAATAATGCTACCTTCAGAGACAATATTCGATGAAAATATGTTATATAGCAGCAATGTAAAGAGTGCAAATGAAAGTATACGAGTGGAGCTTTCGGATATTTATTCATAATGTTCTTATATTGTGTAAAAGCATCTGTAATTAGAATTATAGATATAAAAACAACTGATTTTAATACCTAATATTCAAAAATAAATTTGCGATATTTATGTTGAAAAATATTTAGCATAAATTAATTATAGATACCCAAATTAAAAATTACGTTGCAATTTGGATATCTATAATTAGTTTATGTAATAACTATAGGTCATAGTAATGGTTAAAGATCTATTACGTCTAGGTCATCTGGCATATATATCTTTCCCTTGAATTCTTCTTTCCCTTCATTTATGTATAGTTCTTTTCTGTTTTTTAGATTCTTATCTTCTGTATGATATAAAATAATAGTCTTTACATTCAGTTCTTTAGCATTTTTACATGCATCTTTCACGGTGGCATGATGTTTTTCATAAGGCTTGAATATTTCTCTTTGAGAATAAAGGCAAAAAGCTTCATGAAAAAGGTAATCGACATGTTCACAATATGTTTTTACAGATTCGCGATAAGGTTCATCCCCTAAAAATGTTAAAGATTTTCCATTTGATAGTATTGTTTTAAATCCATGCTGAAGATATTTAGTACTTTGTATATCAAAGAAAGTAGTTTTTCTGTTTAATATAGTGGTTGTATAATTGTCTTCAATTTCATTAAATAAAATTCTACTATCAAAAAGATCTAAAAACTTTTTTTGAAGAACAAATGAAGAAATTGTTTTTATTGCATTTATTGAAGTCTTATGGCAATAAATATTTAAATCTCCAGTATAGTCATCATTTAATATTTTTTGAACTACAGCACGAATGACCCAAATACTACCTAATATGTGGTCATTGTGATTGTGTGATATGAACATATTATGTATTTGATTAATATTTATATTTGATTTTTCTAAATTAGATAGTATTGTATTTCCGCCACCAGTATCTATAAGAAAATATTCATCATCTATAGATAAAGTAAAACAAGTATTATAACATTTTGTAACCATGGCAGAACCGGTACCGAGTATATTTATTTTTTCCATTTCATAATCTCCTTGAACAAAACACTTTAAAGATAATATCATAATGATTTTACCATTTATAATGCTTAAGTGTAATTTATTAAATTCATATCTATTATAGAAGTTGTATCTAATAAATACAATAGAACATGATATTTCTATAATTTATTTTTAAAGATATCATGTGAATTATGATAAATTCCATCAAAAATATTTACTTATAAAAACATATGATATATACTAGTGTATATACAGATGAAATACAAGGAGGCAATACAATAAATGAATAATAAAATTAAACAAATAGTATATGCAGGATTACTTACTGCACTAGCAATTATAATTCCTATTCAATTTGGATTTTTAAAAATTATTATCCCACCGTTTACAGCAACTTTAGCTGCACACGTGCCGATGATGATATCCATGCTAATATCACCAGCTGTGGCAGTTGTAGTTGGAATTGGTTCTACTATTGGATTTTTAATTTCAGGAATGCCGACACCAGTAGTCGCAAGAGCGGCCACACATATTGTTGTAGGATATATTGGAGCAAGAATAATTATACAAAATCAAAGCTATATTAAAGCGGTAGCGATTACAGCTCCAATTCATGGATTATTAGAAATGCTAGTTGTAATACCTTTTATAGGAGTTAACGCTTCTCAACTACTAATAGTAACAGCTGTGGGAGCAATATTACATCACTGTGCTGATGCTGTAATAGCATATGCAGTAATAAAAGCAGTAGCAAAAGCAAGAAATAAAAATATCTATAACATTTTTGGAGATTTCAAAATTCATCAAACAACATAATTAGGTGAATGAAAAATTATAATATGATTTTTTTTAGAGCAAAAAGCTCAATGCAATATATTAAAAAGTGCATTGAGCTTCTTTTCATGTGACAAAGATAATACAAATTATTTAAAGTAGAGTTTGTTCTTATTTTTATAATAGCTAAATATAATAAGAAATCAACATTAATTGTTATAATCAAAATAATAATTAAAAAGTTTAGAAAAACATAGACAAAAATATTAAATATCATATAATAAGGTTAGAATAATTTTAAAATTTAAATTTTGATTAGTAAGGTATTATTAATATTTTGATTGATTAAAGGATGTATGATCAAAATAAATCTTAAGTTAATAAAAGATGAGGTGAGAGTTTTGGAAGAAAAAGAAATAATGTCATTTAAAGATGAAGATGGAAATAATGTTGATTTTGAAGCAATAGCAAAAATTTATTTAGAGGAACAAGGTTATTTATTATTATCACCAGTAGATGAAGAAAACGAAGACATGTTTGCTTTTAGGATAGATACAAATGAAGAAGGCAATGAAGAATTAAATATTGTAGAAGATGATAAAGAATTTGAAAAAATAGAAAAAGAATATAAAAAATTATTATACTAATATGAAGAGGTGATATTAATGAAAAGTTCGGAAATAGTAAGTTATTTAGATGATAATGGCTTAGCAGATATAGAAGAGATAAAACAAAAGAGCAATTACGTAGTAATAAGATTCTATTATGATTTTGATAAAGAAGAATTAAGTGCAGCAAAAGCTTATTCAAATGAAGAAAGCGATTTTGAACCAGAAGGAAATGAATGGTATAATGAATATTACATTCCATATTTAAAAGACATTGCAGTAGACAATGTAGAATCAATAATCGAAGAGGTAATGGATGAATTAGAAGTAGAAGCTAAGTATAGAGAACTTGGAATGGAAAATGGAGATAGAGGATATTTCAAATTTATAGCATCATTTTCAAATGAATTAACTGATGTAGAACTTGAAGACATTTTAAATAATTATGATAAGTAAAAAACTGGTATTAAAATATTGTTGAAAATATAAAAAGTTATGATATAATGAAATTATAGATTTCCTGGGGTGTGCGTAAAGCTTATAATATTCAACCTACATGATATTATCGGGATTCGCAAAATATTCATAAATGTTAGGCTTCATTTAAATCACTTATTGTGACGGAAGAAAACAGGCATGAATTGAGCTTAACCCACCTGCGAAGAGCAGGTATTGAATATATAGGTGAACGGCATGTTGGGAGCTATGATTGAATATAACACCTCATTTTATGAGGTGTTTTTTTTATGCATAAGCAAATACAGGATTAAAAAATAGAAGTTAAATAAATCCTCTATTTAAAATGAACTTTTATTAAAGTAAAAATAGAAATTTATCATTATTAGAATCAATTGATATGTAATTGATTTCGTTCATTGATGTTTTAGGAAAATGTTTATACTAAGCAGCTATATCAGTAATAAATTTAGAACTATATTGTTTATTGTCACATTTAGAAATACATTGTTTTTGATATAAAACAATATACTTGTCCAAACTTTGAGATAAAGCAACTATAAGTTTATTTGTTGGAGAAAAAGATAATAGTAATAAATTGAGTAGATGTTTTCTACATAGAATATTATATTTAAGTTTAGAAAATTTCATAAGGCACCTCCTTTTATAATCATTACGTGTTACTAACTTATTATAAACAAATAAGTAAAATTTGTAAAAATATTTCATATTACAACATATTACAATAAATTACAGTAATATGGTAAAAAGTGTCTTGTAATACAATTTTTAAACCAATTTATTCCACACATGAACATAAATGTATATATTTTACAAAATAAGTGTTCGACATAAATTTATAAAAAAAATAGATCATGTCGAAAGTCTTGAAGTTGATTATATTCTTTTAGATGATAAAATGATATATATACGCAATAGAGAGGATGAAAATATAATGGATGTTGAAAAGATAAAAATAGAAGATGTCGTAGAGAACATTAATCTATTATACAGAACTAGTAAAGAAAGAGAACTAACTAAAGAAGAAAAAGATTTACAAGGAAAGCTTAGAAAAAGATATATAAATAATGTTAAAAAAAATTTTAGATCACAACTAAATGAGATAGAGCATAAAAACTAAAAAAGGGATGATAAATATTGGGAGTTTTAGTAAAAAAATTAATAGATGATTTGAATTTAGAAGTATTAGTAGAGGGTAAAAATGATGTGGAAATTTCTGTAAATGATATAAACAGACCAGGATTGCAACTAGCAGGCTTTTATAATTATTTTGCTCCTGAAAGGATACAGGTTATAGGTAAAGCAGAATGGAGTTTCTTAGATTATATGCAGATAGAACTCAGAAAAAAAAGAGTGAAGAAATATTTTAGTTTTAATATAAATTGTCTAATTATAACTAGAGGATTAGATCCTCATCCGGAATTTGTGAAAGAAGCAAAAAAACATGAGATATGGTTTGTTAGAAGTAACTTGGTAACTACACAATTTATAAGCAAAACTAATCAATATTTAGCAACTAAGCTTGCACCAGAAACAAGATTACATGGCGTTTTGGTGGATGTTTCTGGTATAGGTATATTAATTACTGGGGAAAGTGGAATAGGTAAAAGTGAAGTTGCATTAGAGCTTATAAAAAGAGGGCATAGGCTTGTAACTGATGATGCTGTTGACATAAAAGAGATAGATGGACAGTTAATAGGAACATCTCCTAAAATAACTATAGGAATGTTAGAGGTTAGAGGTATTGGGATTATTGATGTCACAACATTATATGGTTTAAGTTCAGTAGTTCAAGAGAAAGAAGTAAAATTAGTTATGCATTTTGAACATTGGAAAGATGACAATGATTATGATAGACTTGGAATTGATAATGAATATATGAATATATTAGGGGTAAATGTCAAAAAATTAACAGTCCCAATTAGACCAGGTAGAAATATTGCAGTTATTATAGAGGCAGCAGCGGTTAATTATAGGTATGCATTAATGTCTAAAATTACACCAGTTGATATAATCGAAAATAGAATGAATGATCTAAATGGTTTATAAATATTACAGTAAAAAGATGAGAAGGAGAAATAGTATATGAATAAAGATAAAAAAGATTTGAGTAAAAATGCATGGAATAAATATAATGATAAACAAATTCAAGAAATTTTTAAATTTTGTGAAGGATATAAAAATTTTATATCTAACTGTAAAACTGAGAGAGAGTGTGTTACAGAAGTAGTAAAATTAGCAGAGGCTGAAGGTTATAAAGATATAGAAGAAATTATTCGAGACAAGAAAAAATTACAACCTGGAGATAAAGTTTTTGCAAATAATAAAGGAAAAACAATAGCTTTATTTATTATAGGAAGTGAAGAGATAGAAAAAGGATTGAAAATATTAGGTGCTCATATTGATTCACCAAGATTAGATGCAAAACAAAATCCACTTTATGAAGACAGTGAATTAGTGCTGCTTGATACGCATTATTATGGTGGAATTAAAAAGTATCAATGGGTTACACTTCCATTAGCACTACATGGAGTAGTAGTGAAAAAAGATGGAACTATAATTGATATTTCTATTGGTGAAGATGAAAATGATCCTGTTGTTGGAGTATCTGATCTTTTAATTCACTTAGCTGGAGATCAAATGGCTAAAAAAGGTGATAAGGTAGTTGAAGGTGAGGATCTTAATGTATTAGTTGGAAGTATGCCTTTAAAAGGAAATGAAAAAGAAGCTGTTAAGGCTAATATTTTAAAAATACTCAAAGAAAAATATGATTTTGAAGAAGAAGATTTCGTGTCAGCTGAAATAGAAATTGTACCAGCAGGAAAAGCCAGAGATTATGGATTAGATAGAAGCATGATTATGGGCTATGGTCAGGATGATAGAGTATGCTCATATGCTTCATTAATGGCTATGTTTGACATAAAAGAAACTGATAAGACTTGTTGCCTTCTATTGGTTGACAAAGAAGAGGTAGGAAGTATCGGAGCTACTGGAATGCAATCAAGATTCTTTGAAAATATAGTTGCAGAAGTTATTGATAAAGTAGAAGGGTATTCAGATTTTAAATTAAGGAGATGTCTATCTAATTCAAAGATGCTATCATCTGATGTCAGTGCAGCTTTTGATCCGAATTATCCATCTGTTATGGAAAAGAAGAATGCAGCATTCTTTGGTAGAGGTATGGTGTTTAACAAGTATACTGGAGCTAGAGGAAAATCAGGTTGTAATGATGCTAATGCTGAATACATGGCAGAACTTAGACGTATAATGGAAACGCATGATGTCTCAATCCAAACATCAGAACTTGGTAAAGTTGACGCTGGTGGTGGTGGAACAATTGCATATATATTAGCTCAATATAATATGGAAGTAATAGATTGCGGAGTAGCGCTTCATAATATGCATGCACCATGGGAAGTTGCAAGTAAAGTTGATATATTTGAAACAATGAAGGGATATAGAGCTTTTTTAATAGAAGCATAGAAAAGTAACATGTTATAGATATTTAAGGCAAAAAGTACACTTATGGAGATAACCATCGAAATAATGGGTAATACATTTCTTCTAAATATAACACTCCACAAAATCATACTCCCTTATTTCTACTGTGGGATATATATGTAAGGTATGAGAGTAACTTGGGATGTATATATCTACAGTCTAAGCTACTCGAATACTGGGTATTATATTGAATATTTATTATACTTAGGCGTATATACAAACAGAATAATCAGATACATATTTATGAAATATGTATCTGATTTCAGTGGATATAAGCCGAAATTCAGTTCTAACATCGCATATCTATAGTGATATATTTAAGGCAGAAAGTAACTTTGATAAATATTCATATGGAAGCTTTATACAACCAATATCCCCATGGCGAGTATCTGTTATTAAATTACCATGAAAGTCTGAACCACAAGAAATCAATAAATTATTTTCATTTGCTAATTTTAAAAACTTTTGATTTTCTTCGTATGTATTTTGATAATAAATAGATTCTAGACCATCAAAGCCCATAGATAGAAATTCATTTATACTAGAATTCAAAATAAATTTAGGATGAGCTAAGAATACAAGTGCATTATATTTTTTTAATAATTTTAAGCCATCAATAGTAGATAATTTCAAGGTAGGAACATAAGCTTTGCAATCCTTACCAATGAAGTTATTAAAAATTTCTTCAACCGTATAAGGGTAGCCACAGTTAACTATTTCTCTAGCAATATGTGGTCTTGCAATAGTATCTTTAGCCTCTTTAAGAATTTTATCAAAGTTAATTTCTATATTGAATTCTTCTTTAAGCTTATGAATCATACTTTTTGCTCTAATAATTCTGTGATCTTTAATTTTAAGCAATTCTTTTATAAGTTCTTTATTTTTAAAATTGTCATCTTTAAAAAAACCTAAGATATGTACACTCTCATTATTATGCTGAGTCGATAATTCTATCCCCGGAATTAAAGTGATGTCATATTTAACGCTTTCTTGAATAACTTCATTTAAGCCACTTAGAGTATCATGGTCAGTTATAGCTAAGTATTTAACGCTATTTTCATGAGCTCTTTGAATAATTTCTGTTGGGGAGAGAACGCCATCTGAAAAAGTTGTATGGATATGAAAATCCACTTTAATCATATAATATAACCTCCAATATTAGAAATCTTAAAATAGTAATAATAAAATTATAATACCATAAATAATTAAATATAGTATGGGTAATATTAAAATAAAAAATGTAGATATTTAGTTATACTATTTTTTGATTAATTCTATTCATTAGAAAATTTCATATTTTAGATTATTATTAGATATATAGTATTCTGTAATGATATCCTTTTATGTATAGATTTAGCATCGTACTTCAAGACTTTTACTATATATAGTAAATTAATTTTTCCCATTTTATTTAGATTTGTATAATGCTACATCTGCTTTTCGGAGTAAAGATTCTAAAATATGTCCATGTCTTGAGTAGAGCGAAATACCAATACTTGCAGATAATAATAATAATATATTATTATTACCAACATAAGTAGCATTAAGATTATTACATAGATTATTTACTTCTGCCTTAATTAATGAAGCAGATATACTTGGATTAAATACACAAAATTCATCTCCAACAAATCTTGAAATAATTGCACATTTACTATTAAAAATATCACAAATTTTATTTGCAGTATCTTTTAATAAGATGTATTGATTTACCGATTTAATTAATTCTGCATAACAATTCTGTATAGCCTGGTTCCATATCCAATCGAATAAAGTAAATATAAGTAAGCATCAAATTAAAATGATACATATAAACTAGACATATGAAAAAAAGTGTTTAGTCTGTAGGTATTTTTTTATATAATAGAAATAGCAATGGAGGATGAGAATGAGCAAGATTTTATTTACGAAAGAAGACATTACAAGATTGGATAAAAATAACAATATATTTAGAGCTAGTGAACGTTCAATAACATATACAGATGAATTTAAGAGACTGTTTATTGAAGAATATATGACCGGAAAATTACCTAGAGAAATATTTTCTGAAAATGGATTTGATATTAATATAATAGGGTTAAAAAGAATTGAGCAATCAGCTGATAGATGGAAGGCTCTATATAAGAAAAATGGAATTATAGGTTTAGATGATAGTCGGAAATGCACTAGTGGACGTCTACGTTCAAGAGAATTGAGTAAGGAAGAAATAATCGAAAGACAAGAAGCTAAAATAAAGTTACTTGAATCACAGGTAGAACTATTAAAAAAATTAGCAGTGACAGAAAGGTTGCTGATAAACAAAAGTAAAAATATAAGAACTACTGATATATTTGGATTAATAAATGGCACAATAAAGGAACATAATTTCAAAAATCTAACCGGATATTTTTGCAAATTATTAACTGTTTCACGATCGGGATATTACAATTATATTAATTCAAAAGAAAATAGAATAGCTCGTGAAAATAAGGATTTAGAATCTAAAAAGATAATTTTAAAAGCATTTAATCGTCGTGGATACAAGAAAGATTCTCGATCTATAAAAATGATTTTAGAGAATGAATTTAACATAATCTATAGTCTCAAGAAAATACAAAGAATAATGAGAAAGTACAATATTGTATGTCCTCATAGAAAGGCAAATCCATATAAACAAATGGCTAAAGCTACTAAAGAGCATAGAACTGTTCCAAATACATTAAAAAGAAACTTTAAACAAAATACACCTGGAAAGGTCTTGCTGACAGATATTACATACTTGCCATATAACGGAGGCGATATGGCTTATCTATCGATCATTCTAGATGCATCAACCGGTGAAATACTAGCCCATCACATATCTAAACGAATTACTATTGATATCGCAACTGAAGCAATTTCTAAATTAACAAAGCAACGAAGAGTCAAATCACATGAAAATTCCTTCGTCCATTCCGATCAGGGATGCCATTATACAAGCCCTATTTTTCAAGATTTACTTAAAAAAGCCACTTAGGGCAATCAATGTCACGGCGTGGAAACTGTTGGGATAACGCACCTCAATAATCTTTTTTCGGACACTTGAAGGATTCTGTTAAAACAAAAATATGTAAAAGCTTTGAAGAACTCAAAAGTAAAATAGACAAGTATATAATATATTACAATAATTATAGATATAAATGGGATTTAAAAAAGATGACTCCTGTTCAATACAGAAATCATCTTTTTTATATTGTCCTTGACATAGGTCTCAGATTAGTAGAAGACGTATCACTTATAGAGACACTATATAAGCCATCAATAAATGTTACCTTAAATTCAGCGACTCAAATATTTAAAGAAAAATTACTTTCAGTTATTTTAACTGGAATGGGTAATGATGGACTTGTTGGTTGTGGAAACGTAAAAAAGAATGATGGCTACGTTATAGTAGAGGCAGAAGAATCTTGTATAGTATACGGTATGCCTAAAGTGGTATTCGAAGCTGGTCTTGCAGATGTACAAGTTGGATTGCCTAATATCTTTGAACAAATAATGCTACACCTATAATTGATTATAGAATAGGTGTATTTAAATGATTAATTATAAAAAGTAGGTTCTAATTAGATAATGGCTTATTTGTAATATGATTACAAAAATCAAAAAGATTATATCTTAAAGGGAGATCTTTAATAGATATGATATCTTCTTTATAATTTCCATCCCATGGATAAATAGAGACAACAGAGTTATTAAAAATTTTAATCAAATATTTATTGTCATCAAAAACTATTTTTAATCTGAATGGCTCTTTGATATCAATTTTTTCATCAGAATAATTATCATCAGTTAAAGAGGATATAAAGTTTTCAAGTATAGGATTTTCTTCAATTGGAACTTCTAGTTCTTTATATAGGTTAGTATCAAAGACATAAAGAGTAAACTTTTTATTATTCAAAATTTTATTTTTAAGTTCATCTGTATAATAATGATTATTTGGCTTTGTAGAAAAATTTATGTATTTAGGATTTTCAAAAGTACAACCATTTAAAGTAAAGAGCAATAACAGAATTATAAAAATGAAATAAAATTTTTTCACAATAATACCTCCTAAGAATATTTCTTACACGATATAAATTTATTCATATTAATGGTTTTTAGAACTTTTCATTAAAAGTACGGGTGATAATTAAGAATATTTTGTAATATGAATAACAGTAAGAATAATTGGGAGGATAATATATGTATATAATAGGAACAGTAGGACCAAACGTAAAAGATAGAATTGTACTTAAAGGCATAATAGATAATGGAGTGAATGCATTAAGATTTAATTTTATACATGGAAGTGAGATGGAATTCTTAGAATTCTTAGAAATGACACGAGATATAAAAGATGATATAGAAATAATAGTAGATCTTTCAGGAACTAAAATTAGGGTATCTAGTAATTTTGAATATATATACAAAGTTTATGATGATGAAGAAATTTATTTTTGTGGAGAAGATAAATATGATGAAATAAAAAATAATATAAATAAAATTAAAATTAAACTAATTCCATTAAATGTAAAAAATATTATACTAAACGAAAAAAATTATAATCAAATAGGGATAAAAGATAATACTATGCTTTTTAATGTTATAGATAGGAATGATGGCCTTATTAAAACTAGTACTGTCAGAGGAGGAATTATTAGAAAAGGTAAAGGCTGTAATATAAAGGACTTGAAGAGAAAAGTTATTTCATTAAGTGAAAAAGATAAGAAGGCTATGATGTGGGGGCTGAAAAATAAAGTAGATATAATATGTCAATCATTTGTTGAAGATATAGAAGATGTTAAAGAAATAAAATCATTTTTAAATAATAACATGATAAATGATTTTAAACCTAAAATATGGGCAAAAATAGAAACTTTAAATGGAGTAAATAATATAAAAAGTATTTTAAGTGAAGCAGATGGAATTGTCATAGGAAGAGGAGATTTAATTCCAGAAACATCTCTAGAAGACACGCCAATATATGAAGAAAAAATAATAAATGAAGTTATCAAAAATAAAGATAAAGATATAATTGTAGCAACACATCTTTTTAATAGCATGAAAAGTGGGAAAATGCCATCAATTTCAGAAGTAGAGAGTATATATCATTTCATAAAAACAGGTGTTACAGGTTTTCTTCTAGCTGGAGAAACATCTGTAGGAAAAGCTCCTATAAAGACAGTCAAATTTCTAAATAAGTTAATAAATAAATATAATAATTAAGTAAAGTTATATAAAATACAGAGACAAATTGCACTTTTGTATATAAATACTGAAATAAGAATAATGCAACATCTCAATAATCAAAACATTTCCTACCTTATTTCTGGTTTATATTAGGCATATGAAAGAATAACGAGTCCAAAATGTGATGTATATTTTGGACTTGTTATTTTTTTGATTATGCATTAGGTATATGCAAAGTATAAATATACCTAATATAAAAGTTAGAGGTGCTTATTAAACTTATTAAGAAAAAATGATATAGCCAAAGTTAATGCATAATCATAAATTAAAAATATGATTTGAGCAGCTAACCATAATATCCATAAAGCAATATTAGGAGGTATTATTCCTAAAAAACTTTTAGTGATTAAGTAAATTATAGTTAGTAATATATTAAAAGCAATTATCTTTGATAATAATTCTATAGGAAAATTCCTAATTTTTTCTATGAAATATTTTATTATCCCATATAATCCAAAAAAGAGCATATAATAAATGGCAATATTAGTTGGAACTAAAAGAAAGCTAAGGATACTTGAGGCAATATAAATTAATATTGAGCTTTTCACTGAAGTTCTTATAATAGCTATTGGAATTAAGCAAGAAGCAATTGTTAATATGGATAAAGTGCTTATTGGAAGAATAGAAGTTCCATAAAGTATAATAAGAGTTAATGATACTAATAGTCCACTTTCAGCAATATATTTTGATTTCATAAAATATTCACCCCTTTAACAAATGAAAATTATATAGTTGTAAACTTAAGTGCAAGGATATAAAACTGAAAGGTATTATTTTTAACAACAACCGATTAAGTCTCCACCAGCACATTCACACAAGGAATCTAAACACCAAAGATTCATACAACAACTACAGGCATCTGTATTATTTGTATTTGCTCCCCTATAGTAAGGATTAGAATAACTACTACCTCTTTGTTTTAAAGAATTTAAACCTTGTCTGTATTCTAAACTGTTTGGATCCATATTAACAGCTGTAGTCATATGTTCAAGAGCGGAATCGAACCAGCCTTTGTTAACCATTACGGCTCCATATAAATAGTGCCATTCCGCAGTTTTATTATTAATGGAATTTAATTTAGTTTCAGCAACTGCATAATTTCCAGATTGAATTATTCTTCTTATTTCTTGAAAATCAGAAGAACCACTAGCAGAGGTACTGTAATTAGAAGAGTTATTAGAATTAGAATTTCCTGAATTCTTTGTTAAAATCTCATAAGCGTTATTAAGTTCAATCATTTTTTCTTCAGCTAAATTTTTTAATGGATTATTTGCAAATTTATCTGGATGGTATTGTTTAATAAGTTTTCTATAAGCACTTTTTATTTCATCTTGACTTGCATTAGGTTTTATGCCTAATACCTCATATGGATTCATTATAAATCGCTCCTTTTAGTTTCATTTGTACTTTCTGGATTTTTAGTAATATTTGTGTATTTATCCATTAAGCCTAATTCGATTATGTTATATAATATATCTTTATTTCTTTTAAGTTGCAACTTATCTAAGTTTTCTTTGCAACTATATCCACAATTTAAAATAGTAAATTCTATTTTAGGCTTTATAAAATCAATAAATTTATCATAGGTTAAGGAATCCTTATTATATAAAAAATTTATTGGATTAAACTTCTCTTTTTCCATATCAGGTTTTAAATCATCTAATGCATCTATTAAATAGATCCATTTACCTATAGAGTATCCTAAAGTATATAAAGTATTTCTAAGATCAAGGCAATCATCTATTAACTTATAAGGATAATCACGGAGGATTATTCCAACTAAATTACTAAAAGGATGACATATTTCATCTATAGAAGTGAAAGATTTATTTTCTTCCAGGATAGAAAGATCTTTTAAGCTCTGATTGATATCATTATTAATTTTAATTATTGAAGCTCCAAATTTTCTTTTATAGGGTGATAAAAGAACAGAAAAAAACTTACTTTTAAAATTTTTATCATCGTGCACATCATCTAATAATTTATAATAAAATAAGGCTATATTCATAGCAGCTGCATAAGATAAAGCTTTATTATTAGCTATTACAGTCTTTTTTTCATTAGGGTGAAGTGCACATCTATGTATAGATACCTCTAGTTCTTCTGGATTTAATGCATCTAATAATAATCCTAAGAAAGTCATATCATAATTTAAGGATATTCGCGGAATATTACCAAATTCCTTTTTTATGTGACAGCACAATCCACAATAATAGCATTTAAATCTAGCAAAATCTTTTACTTTCATTTCTGCCTTTAGGGGCGTAACATATCCAAACAATAAAAACACTCCTTATAAAATTAAGTATAAGACCATTATACAGTAAATTTCAATATTCAAACAACAAAATTTAGAGATATATGATAAAGATTTGTGATAAGACACATTCAAAAAAATAAGAGCATATTATATATTGTTTGAATAATACGGGTAAATATAATTATTAATATAAATTTAATATTAACTATAGGTGTTATATGAAATTGTAATATATTCAATGATTAATTTGATTATTATATAAAAAAAGATAAGAATTTGGTATGCTAATGTATTTTATGTAATATATATTTTAGTAGTTTGCTTGTTCTTCATAACAATAATAGCTGGAAAATAATATTTTTATAGTTAAAAAAGAGTATAATAATATTGTACATGGTGAAATTATAATAAATTTTAAAAAATCATCAAAAAACCATTTACAAAGGATAATAATTATTATATAATAATATTTGTAACAAGAGAACAATTAAATAACAAATTAAATAAAAATTTCAGGAGGAATATATTATGAAAAAATTCGTTTGTACAGTGTGTGGATATGTTTATGAAGGAGAAGAAGCACCAGAGAAATGTCCAGTGTGTGGAGTAGGATCAGACAAGTTTATTGAACAAAGTGGAGAATTAGCTTTCGCTGATGAACATGTAATTGGAGTAGCTAAGGGTGTGGATAAGGAAATTATTGAAGGACTACAAGCAAACTTCGTTGGAGAATGTTCAGAAGTAGGAATGTACTTAGCTATGTCAAGACAAGCTGATAGAGAAGGATATCCAGAAGTTGCAGAAGCCTATAAGAGAATAGCATTTGAAGAAGCAGATCATGCTTCAAAATTTGCTGAAATGTTAGGGGACGTATTAGTAGCAGATACAAAAGCAAACTTAGAGGCAAGAGTAGGCGCTGAACATGGAGCATGTCAAGGAAAAAAGGATTTAGCTACACTTGCTAAAAAATTAAACTTAGATGCAATACATGATACAGTACATGAAATGTGCAAAGATGAAGCTAGACATGGAAAAGCTTTCAAAGGATTATTAGATAGATACTTTGCATAACAGCAAAGCTTAAATAAAGATGGCCAGGGTGAAAATTACACTCACGTATATATTCACTGAAATGAAGGTTATGCAGTTATTATAGTTGCTAAGAATTTGAATGTGAATTTATGACAGTAAAAGTTATACCATTTCTACATGTATAAAATTTGGACAAGCAAAAATGGTATAACTTTTATTTAATATATATTTTTACACCTAAATTCCGTTATACAGCACTCAACAAGAGCATGACCTTAATTTCTATTTTTGGATATATATTAAAAATAGAAGTATAAGTAAACTGATACCTATAGACTAGACACATGGAAAAAAGTGTTTGGCCTATAGGTATTTTTTTATATTTTATAATCTCTCTTTGTATAACGTTTGATACATATTATAAGTTTTCTCATCTAGACAAACCATAGCAATTTTATCAAAAACATCTGGAGAATTCTTAATGAAGGTTAATATTTCATCTAAAGCTATATTACAACCCTCTGCTAAAGGATAAAAATATGCCCCAGTACTTATTGATGGAAAAGCAATAGTTTTAATTGGATGTTCTTTTATATATGTTTTCAATTCTTTGATTAGGAAAAATTTATGCTTGTTTCCAATGAATGTATTCATATTAAAAAGACAAAGATTTTTATCTAAAAATTCATTGGTTTGAGTTGAGTAATAATCAGAATAATTAGTTGCAGTCTCAAGGACGGATCGATAAGAATTTCTTAAATATTTTTCTTCAGATCCATTATTTCTATAAATAGGACCGACAGTATGTATTATCCAATACACACCAAGCTCATTTAAGTTATAAGCTTTTGTTATTTTAGATTTACCAGTCAAGCAACCATTTAAATGTCTGCACTCCTCTAATAATTTATTTCCACAAGCCCTATGAACTGCACCATCAACGCCACCGCCTCCGAGTAATGATGAATTTGCAGCATTTACAATTGCATCAAATTTAATTTTAGTTATATCTCCCAAGAGTATTTCAAATTTTGTCAAATAAACCACCTCATATTAGTCATATAAATTCTCTCACTTAATAGTTTACACCTAAGTAACTTAAATAAAAATACTAAATTTACAAAAAATGTTAGAACGAAATAAGTTCGTATATATTTGGATATATATACGAAAAAATAAGGTAGGATAAAAGAACAAAAAAAGAGAATACATACATAAAAAACTGTAAATATCCTCTTTTGGTTATTCAATTATGAATATTAAGTACTTGAATATAGAGTTAGAAATGATTAAATAGGTTGATTTTCTAAATTCTTTCTTCTATTATCTAAAGGATTTAAATTTATATGATGTACTTTCATTTTTTCTTCAGGATTCATAATTAATTCATCTAAATGAATTCTGCCATCAGTAGTATTAGCTACAACTGCAATTTCAGAGCTTTTTTTATAAACTACCCAATTATAATTATCTTTTATTACATCATTTACATCCTCTATAGAAATTAAAGCAGTTTCCTTAGAATTACCAAATTTATCTCTTAAAATGATACCCATAGTTTCGTGATCGATTTTTGTACAATCATTTTTTGAGTTTCTATTGTATAATTCTAAGTTTTCTTTTCTATTATCCAAAGTATTATCATTTAAGTGTTTTATTGGAGCTTTTAAATCAACACCTAAGATTACTGATCCAATAGTTTGTTTAGTAGATACTGTTTTTCCATCAACTTTAGTAGTAATCAATGTTTGCACTAAATGGTTATTAAAATCTTTATGCCATTCAGCAAACCAAATTCCTGCTTTTTGAACTTTTTCTAGATCAAATGGATCTATTTTACAGATAAGTTCAGTACCATCTTTTTTTAAAATAGTAATTTCAGTAACATTACCTTTTGTAGTATATGTATTTTCTTGAGTTTTATAATTCATATTTATGGTTAAGCACCTCTTTCATGATTTTGATGTTTCAATAATATATAAGATATATTAAATAGTTATTTATTAAAAAAATAACATAAAATAAATTATTTTACAAGATATTATCTTTATTATGACTTATATACTGTTAATTTACACATCTTATTATTATAACAAATTAAAAATATAAAAGATATAGAATAATATATTAAAAAAAAGTAAAAGACTAAAAGAGTAATTTGATTTTAGAAAATATTTCTACGCGGAATTTATTGAAATAAAAAATTAGACATAGTTAAGTTGTTATGGCTCTAGATATGTTTGATTAAAATGGAGGATATGATGATAGATATAATATTATTTATAGTTATTGGACTAATGGCTGGGATATTAAGCGGAATGTTTGGACTTGGAGGTGGAGTAATAATTGTACCTGCATTAATATATTTATGTGGATTTACTCAGTTGAAGGCACAAGGGACATCGCTTGCAATTATGCTTCCTCCAGTTGGAATATTAGCATTTATCGAATATTATAAAAAGGGTCAGGTGAATGTGCAAGCAGGAATATTGATATGTATATTCTTAATAATTGGATCAGTATTTGGAGCAAAAATAGTTGATTACATTCCTTTATCAATTCTAAAAAAAGCATTTGGAATATTAATGATTTTAATATCTATAAAAATGATTTTTTCTAAATAGAAAACTTACTACTATAATGTAGATAAGAGGTGGGAATTAAATTTCAGAAAAATGGAGTTGGAGCCAACCTGATAGTAATGAGTAATCAATGCCTAGGATTAGTTGATAGAATAACTGTTCATAATAAGCGATATGGAAAAATGACTTAAAAATTAAATTAAATATATAGAAATGAATTGTAATAAGTTAAAACATACTATATAATATAGATATATGTTTTACATAAGAAAGTATAGGTGCATAATATGGGGAAAAATTTTGAGCCAAATTATATAAAAGAATTAGTTGAGGAGACGTCTAGATGTAGCTTAGTTCCATATGACGATTTCCCAAATTATGATTTATTTCTATCTCAAGTTATAGAGTATTTAAATGAAAAATTCGTTGATGAAAAGTTTACTAATAATATAGTTCAAAATTATATAAAGAGTGAAGTTATAACTAAGCCAGAAGCTGGAAAAAAAAGAGGATACACTAAAGCTCATTTAATTCAATTAATATTAATTAGCTATATGAGGCCACTTTTAACAACAGAAGAGATTAAAAAAGTATTTAAACTTGCGTTTAATGAAATTAACGATATGAATGATGATATACTATCATGGGAAGAAACATATAAAACATTTATACAACTACAAAAAGAAAGTTTAGATGACTATCTAAATCCATCGTTAATTCATGAAAATAAAGTGGATGAATTAATAAAGAAATTTAAATTGAAAGATAAGGATGAGGAAAGGATAAGAACTTTTTTATCAGTTTTGTTATTAATATCAGAAGCAAGTTCTATTAAAAAATTAGTCCAAAAAATAGTAAAGGAACATACCTAAGTATGTTTAGAACTAGTCAAGATTAAGAATGAATTTAAATAATAAAAACATGACTATCATAATTGGAGGAATGAAATATGTTGATTAAAACTGGTTCAACTGGTCCAGAAGTTGGAATTATTCAAAATAATTTAAAGATGTTAGGATATGATCCTATTTTTATTGATTGTATTTTTGGTGAAAGGACTGAAAACGCAGTGAAAAAATTTCAGAAATTTTATAGTCTTACTGTTGATGGAGTCATTGGGGATGATACAGGATCAAAACTTATATTTCCAGTTAAAGACATCCAGACAGCCCTAAATAAACATGGATTTGATTTAATAGTTGATGGGATTGCACGCCTTAATACAGTGAATGCATTAATTGACTTTCAGAAGGCAAATAATCTTTTAGTGGATGGTATAATTGGAGCTGAAACAAGAAATGTTTTATTTCCATCTGTGAATAAGGAATAAAGACAATTATATAAAAAATTTAGATGATAGGTTGTTACTTTAATTTTTATAACAACTTATCATTTTTATATGTCTAAGATTATTCTGATAGAACACTATGAGGCAAACACGTCCCCTTGTATAGAATAAAATACACATAAAATCTTTGACTCGTTATTTTCTTCAATATGCCTGAGATCACTTGAAAATAGCTGTGAGCAAATGATTTAAAAGGTATAGGAGTTAATCCTGTAGCCTTTATTTTTTTGTAATAATATATTAACAAAACGTTAACATTAGTGACAAACAACTGACAAAAACCAATGTTAGTATATTAGTTAGAAAGGATGTTTGATATTATGATAAAAGAAAATGAAGAATTAGAAATTGCAAAAAAGGTTACAAAAAAAGATAAAAAAATATTAAGCAGAGCAGTAGATGGAATAAAGGGATGGAAATTTAATCCTATAGAAGTATTTACTAATGGCGAAGGAGATTATTATTTTATATGTAACGTAAAAACAATAATAGAAAATTTACAAATGAAAATGGCAAGAATATATATTAAAATGCAAAAAGATAATAAACCTAGATTATTAGGTATAGAAGAGATACATAATAAAAGGTATTAAATATAGATTAAATTTCCTGTATCTTTTAAAAATATTTTCATTATATCTATAAGCAATGGATTAAATATAACGCTTAGTTTTGGGTTGTGTCTCAATAAAAAATGCAATTCACAAGGCAAGGAAAAGAAGCTTTTGAAATACATGAAAAACTACATATAATAGAAAATGAAAAGTTTGTAAAAATGTTCAGTAAATATGATAATGAAAAATTGAATACTATTAACAATTTTTAGATGATTTAATAAATGAACTTTAAAACCAAGCGATATGATAAAATTATCCAAAGGAGTTGCTTTGGATAATTAAAAATTAGGCGGGAATAATCAATGGAGGCACTTCAAATGTATCGACGTTTGCATTAATCATCGTCATAGCAAAATTCATTTGCCTGTATCAATAGTTTTATTTATTTCCGAAATGCTCCATGGTATATTGGAATATAAAATATTTAGTCGTAATCTTCTTTTATGGTCTAGTAGCAAAAATAAATAATAAACTAAAATATCGCATTGATTCAGTGCGATATTCTTTTGTGAAAATTTGCTTTTTGATTACTAAGGCCTATACGTAAATAATTCTATTTTAACAAAGCTAGATGAATAATGGGTGGTTAGAATAAATAAGATATTATAATAAGTAGTATTCTTTTAGAATTAAGTTACAACATATTTTCCAAATATGTTGTAATTATTACATAATAGTGCTGTGAACAAAACAGTTATCAATTTGATTGGGAGTAAGGTTCTCAAAATTAATATTAAATGAACAGTTGAAATACATGGGTGTGATATAATAAAAAAATTAGTATTAAATGGATAGATGGAATGTAATGATAAAGAGAAAATACCTGTGATAAGCAGATGAAGAAATGGAGAACCCTTGTGCGCGAAACATAAAGTGAAACTTTTCAGGTGAAGTTTTATACTCCAGCTGAATTTAGTTGAACTAATCCAGGAGCGTGCAGCCGTTATCTCCCAGTTAAGCAGAGAACCTAAAGCTATGATTTTTAGTGTGAATCGCTTACGCATCTGACGTTAGGAATATGAGTTTTCTATAAAAGAGGTAGTGTTACGGATGCTAGCTATCAGATAAAAAAGTATATTTGTGACAATAACAGTAAAAAAAATATAAGAAAAGAGATGACCAAATGATAAAAGA
>LIDZ01000023.1_pt1 | contig 21834 bp, 33 predicted proteins | sample 644651 | NCBI WGS metagenome assembly LIDZ01 (sample SAMN03856242, study PRJNA289617) | food metagenome | isolation source: wine grapes on drying loft during traditional withering process | host: Vitis vinifera cv. Corvina | place: Italy: Gargagnago di S. Ambrogio di Valpolicella | collected 2014-01 | reverse complement strand
ACTGGCGGTAACAGCTCGGTAACATTGTTACTAATTAGTTGCTTTTCTCTGCTCCTTTTTTTTCTCATTAGTTCTGCTTTATCTGTTTCTTTTCCTATAGAATAAGGTACTGTATTTAATAATATTTCATCATCCGAAATAGTTTGCACTAGCCCACATTTTTTTAAAAATAATAATACGAATGTAATGTTGTCTGTTTCTTCGTCAAGTTCAAGTGCTAGTTCTTCTACAAACGTATCTTCTATTCCATCAAAATATAGCTTGCCTTCATCCTTTAGGCTTAACAATTGAAGTTTTAAATATATGATTGTATAAGTATCTCCGCCAGCTATTTTCCTTAATTTCTTTATTTCTTTACCTTTAAAAAAATCTTTATCGAGTTTTAACCAGTAATAAACCTTTGCCATTGCTAACCCCTTTCTTTGTTTGAAATATTTTGTACTATCTATTAGCTTTTTGATGATCTGCTTATACTGCATCCTTTACAAAACTCATTTGACTATTACTATTTTGTACCTCTCTTAGTAGTAACCCTTGTAATCCTAATGATTTAATGTAGTTCATGGCCTTATCCATATCTTTTCTAAGTAGATTGTGATAAGCGGTAACATTAAAATATTCTTTGATGCTTCTCCATGTATATAAATATATTTGGCTTCTTAACTTTTTATTTAGATATGCATTGCTTTCAGATCCACAACATAACCTTTTTACTGTTATGTCTACTAGATGTTTTATTACTACGGCTTGTCCATGATCTATTGTCATATTATCTTCTAAGTTATCCATTCTACTGTCTAGTGCCATTGTTCTTCTGTCTAATATAAATATAGATTTCAGTTCTTTTGACATTTCCGGTACTGAATAAGTTCCAGTTTTTCTAATTTCGGGTAATATCTCATAAGCAACAATCTTTTGGAATCTCTTAGCCGGTTCACTTTCCGCTTTCATTGCTAACATATAAAATATAGGTTCGGGGATAAAAGAGTCTTTCCCAACATCTTGGGAAAATCCAAAACCATTTAAATACCCCTTTACTGTTTCCCATCTGATATATATGATATTATTCTTAACCTGTGTAAATCCTAACCCTCTAGCAACATTTTCTAATTTTAATTGGATCATTCCACTTTCATCCGTAAAGCATTCTATACCTTTGATAATTTGTAAATCATTCATTATTTTACTTCCTTTCTTTGATTAATTATGAATTCCTCTATTTCTTCAAGTTCGGCACAATTTCTTTTATTTAGTAATCCTATTATTTTATAATGAGTTTCTTTAAAATGTCTTTCAAAGTCTTTTCTTAAGAAATTAGGACATTTAATACCGTTTTCGGGTTGCCCCTCGCCATACTTCAATTCATCTTCATGAACACAAACTCCGTTATAATTCCATAAGCAATCTTTTTCACATTCCATTATTTCTTGTCCCTCCTGATTTTCTTAGATTTTTCTTCCTTCACAACTTCAACCTGCATAGTTTTCGTGTTGATCTTAAATTCTAAATTGTTGCCTTTTTCAGCTGCTAAAAAAGTAACTATAAAAGGTGGAATTGAAGTCATATAACTTCCTTTTTGAATTCGAATTGTTCCCATTGTAATTCCCTCCCTTCCCCGATAGGAACTCCTATTGGGTATACTATAATTATATACCAAAACACCCATGAAAACAAGGTATTTGTGTATATTTTGAAAGTATTTTCATACAATAAAAGGTTAGAGAAAATATCCTCTAACCTACAAAAATTACATATTAAGTTATTATTATTTATCGTTTACATTACTAGTATAAATTAAAACATTTAGTTAGATTATTCGTGCTATTTTTCTACTTTATTTATATAATTCTGAATACTTTATTTTTATGAGTTGCTGAATTTTTTCATACTCTTTTATGTCTCCGCTATCCAATGCTTTTTGTGCTTGATTTATTAGTTCTGCCATAATGTTTTGCCATCCTTATTCAATATTTAATCCAGTTTCTCCAATATAAGTTTTAATATTTGTCATTTCTTTGATTTCTTTTTGGAATCTTTCGGGGTCTCCATTTTCAGAGCTGATATGAATTAATGTAATATCCTTTGTTTCTTCTAAATTCCATGACTTAAGAGTTCCTTTTAATGTTTCTAATGACATATGTGATTTTATTGTTCGTGCTCTCCATCCTGGTAAATTTGGCAATACACTTTCTGAATAGTTGCACTCTATAAGTATATGATCTATATTGCTGAATCTATTTTTAACATAATAAGAATCTGTAATAAATAGTACTTTTCCTAGTTCTTCATGATATATTATATATCCAAAAGGTTGTGAAACATCATGCTGAGTATCGAATGGAATAATTGTAAACTCTCCAATATTAAAGCTTTTGTTATGCTCAACTACTTTATATCTATAATTATCTATTAATCCTATTTCTTCTCCTGTTCCTTTTGAGCCATAAATATCTATTCCACTACTTATTATTTCCTTGGCACTCTTGCAATGATCTTTGTGCTCGTGTGTGATAAGGCAGCCAACAGCTTTACTTAAGTCAAAATTTAAAGCTTCTTTTATCCTTTTTATATTTATTCCGCATTCCAAAATTAAAGTTTCTTCTTTTGTTTCTAAGAGGTAGCAGTTTCCACTACTACCACTTGCAATTACTCTTATCATTAAAAAGGATCATCTCCATTATCTTTTAGCATATTTTGTTGTCCTTCAATTATTTCTTCCGATTCTTCTTTTATAATAACTTTTTCTGTCTTTGTAGGAATTTCAATATCTATAATCTCACCTTTGTTAGCTTCTTCTTTAATTTCTTCTTTAGCTTCATTATGAGTAGTTTCTATAATATCCTTTTCGTCATACTCCAATGTTTCATTTATTACATTTATTAAGGCATCTGAATCATCACTAGTCTTTGCAAAATGTTTGCAAGCTCTATTGATTACAGTTTTTTTACACATTTCTTCTTTAAAATCATTATGAGTTTTTGAATCGGGTTTATAAGTTCTGCTCATATTCCAAGCATTTTGTATTTGCTTTAATGTCATTAATTCAATATAGTTTTCTTGATCGTCTAAAATTACTATTGCATAAGCACCAATTATTTTATCATTATCAATATTCTTAAATTCTTGTTTGTGCTCTTTTATTTCAGTTCTGCCATTTTCTCTATTAAATTCATACGTGAAAATATCATCTGAATAAATTATATTTGCAACCACATCAACAACCCCTTTCAATCTTTTAGTAGCTGCAATATTGCCTAAATAGCTTTTCATAAGTGTTAATTTATTGCCATATATTATAAAATAGCATTGATCTTTTATTGGATTTAATCCTTGCAAAACCATATTGTATAATGTTTCTGTGATTGAGTTTTTTGTACATACTTCAAGTGCTGGTCTTTTATCTTTATCTTTAATATCTTGAAGCTTTAACCATGCTGAATTAATTGCATTTGCAGAAGAATAATTGTTCGGTAATGCTATTCCAGTATCTTTAGAAAGGGTTTCAATTTTAGCCATTACGCTATTCATTGCCCCTTCTTTGCTTAGCGCTAATTCTGTTCCTTGCTTATTCTCATTCATTATTTTGTTACCTCCAAATTAAATATTTTATTTGCTATGTCTATTGCACAGTTAATACATATAAGCCTATTACATAATTTTAATGTTTTAGTTTTGTTGATATCTATATTTACCGATTGTTCCATTTCTTCACCGCATATTTCACAAGTTGGAAAAGCATCATCCAGGAGACACTTCTCTTCTATTTCTAATTTTATATTTATGGCTTTACCTCTATTCATTATTTCGTTACCTCAACTTTCATTATTTTATTTATGCTATTTTTAGATTTCTATCTAACCCATTTTTAATTATTAATTTATCTGATAATGTTACTTTTAATAATATTAATTGACTATTTGTATCTTTAATTTCATTTATACTTTCTGAGTTATCTATAAATACTGGTGCGTTAGTTTTATAATAATCACATAGCGTATTAAGTATAGATATGCCAGCATTCATCTTGCTTGCTGTATTAGCATCTGAAAAAGGAACTCCGTTAATTAGTGCTTGGCATGTTTCTTCTAGTCCTCCATTTATTAAGTTATTAAATAGTTTAAATGAAACTTCGCCTTTGAATTTTTTATTAATAGTGGATTCCAATAATTCAACTTTAGTTCTTATAAATTCTTCTCCTAAAAATTGTTGCCCTTCAAGTGCTGCAATTTGTATGTTTAAGTCCTTTTCTTCTTGGCTTAATTCTGACATTCTTATTTTTAAAGCTGCATTAGTTTGTTGCTTGCCTAAAATCCTATCTGTATTACTTAATTGTTCTTGTAATGTTCTTTTTTCAGATAGCAATAAACTATTATCGTTTGACTTGAAGTTGCTTATTCGGCCTTGTATAGTTTCTATTTTAGATAGCAATTCTTTTTCACCTTCAATAATTGGTTCTGCACAATCTAATTTTTGCTTTTGACTCTCTAATTCTTCTAAATTTTGGTTTAACTCAAATTCTTTACTTTCTAGGTATATGACTTCATTTGTTAACTTTTCAACATCTTCCTTATTTGTACAAAGCATAGTCTCATATTTTGCTATGCTAGGTTTGAAATGTGAACCGCCTTTTATTATTGCATCAAGGTTATGTTTTTTGTTCTCTTCAAACTTTATTCTTGCAGTTTCTTTTATTTCTTCTATCTTATCCATATCAAAAGGTCTAGCACAACATTTGCAAACTGTTTCAGATTCATTAAATATGAATACTTCGCCATCTACTTTGTGATATTCTTTCAACATTTCTTCTCTTTTACCTACTAGTTTCTTAATTTCTTTTTCAGTTTCTAAATTAGCACCGCTAACTCTATCTCTTTTGTGTTCTGCTGATTTTATTTTAAAATTAATTTCTTGGATTTCAGACTTAACGACATTAATTTTATCTTCTAGCTCTTTCAATGGCTTGTTAGCGTTTCTAAGAGCTTCATTTCTTAGTACGCTTAATTTATCCTTCAATGTAAATAATTCTTCTTGTAGAACTAATTTGCCTTCGTTAGCCTTACTTGTATCTGCTATTTGTTCATCAATTACATTTATATCGTTCTGTAAAGTGGCTTTTTGCTTTTCTAGTTCTGTAAAATCTTCTGTACATATAGAGTTATTATTTTCATCTATACGTGCGGGTATATCCTTAACTTTATCTTTTAACTTTTTAATGCTTGCTGCTGTTCTCTTATTAAAATCATCTATATTAGTTCCTTCTAATAGAGTCATTAATGGTTTTAGCTTTGAATTATAATTAATTACACTTTTTTCGTCTAAATCTCCTATAATATCAAGCAATATTTCTCTTTGCTTTTTCCACTCCATATTAGGGAAATATAAGGGATTAGTTAAAAGTTTGAAACTACTTTCTTCTAATATTTCATTGATCTTCTCTAAATATTCTTTCTGTTTTACTGGAATTTCATCAATTTCATAATCTGTTGAACATCCGTTTAGTTCCTGTTCTGCTGATCCTCTTTTTTTCTGCCATTTCTCTTTTAATGTCCTTTTAAATGTCTTTTGAACTCCATCAATTTCAAGTATTCCAGTTACTGAATGTTCTAAATGATGAATGATCTTGTTAGACTCGTCTAATGTTTGAATTTCAAATGTTTTTTTATCGTGACTATCTTTGCCAAACATCAACCAACAGAAAGTATCAAATACAGTTGTTTTCCCTGTTCCATTTCCTCCTTGGATTTGTGTAACATCTGCGAAATTTACTAATTGTTCTTTTATCCCCTTGAAATTTTTGATTTCTAAACTTATTAAATTGATTTTCATTTTAATATTCCTCCTTCATTATCTTAAAGTTACTAAACAAATTTCCATATCTTCTAAATAGCTTTTTAAATCTTCCTCTAGTTTTTCAAATCTATCACTTAGAGTTGGATTTTTAATTAATTGATCTTCCACTTCGCTTCTTAGGTCTGTTAAATCCTGTTTTAGTGTTCCGATTTTATTACTTAGCATCTTTATACCTCCTAAATATTTAATAAATAAATTACTGTTGGTAGCAATGAAGCGACTATGGCTGTGCTACCTTTCTTGCATTTGATAAATGTTTTTATCATTAATGCTGATACAATTATGATTGAGTAAATCTTTAACGCTGCCTTAACATTTGGAAACATATGTTAACCACTCCTCTATATTAATTTGTCAATTGTAGTATCTAAAATCTTTGCTATTTCTTTCAATCTTGCTACGCTTACTTTTCTGCTTCCTATTTCGTACGACTTGTAAGTGTAAAAGCTTATACTTAGTTTTTCAGCCATTAACTCTCGTGAGTACTGTTTTCTTTCTCTTTCGAGTTGTAATTTTATCAATCCACAACCTCCTTGTTTTCATGGGTACATTGGGCGGTATAACGCCCGAATACGTTTTGTATTATACACATAGTATACACCCATGAAAACAAGGTGTCAATGTTTGTTTTATATTTATTTTTAGTCGATGGGATAAATTTACATTGACTATTCACACAATATTTGGTATATTTCCAATTGGGTGAAGTGGAATGTTAAGAATGAAAGAAATTAGAAAAGAAAAAGGTATAAGTAGAAACACAATGGCTGAAAAGCTTGAGGTAAGTGTAAACACTATTGCCGCGTATGAGCAAGGTGTTAACGAGCCCAATATAGAAAAACTTATCAAAATTAGTATAATATTAGGTACAACTGTAGATCGTTTGGTCGGCAAGGAAGAAAAAAAGAAAATAGTAGTTACATAAATTAAAGTTATAAGTTATAATTAAAAGTATATAAAAAGACGAATGAGAAAGGGCATAGAATTTAATCTATACCCTTAGATGATTACTTAGTATCTTTGTTTAGCGCATAGATACTATTTTTTTATTTGTAGTTATTTGAGTAGGTTCTAATGGCATATCTTTTATTTCTTGTTGCAATTTGAACGCGACTCTAAAGCCCTCTCGAAAATACATGTCAGAATAGGCATTCATTCCTAAATCTGTTGCATTTTCTAATTCGTCTGCCAACTCTTCATTAGTTTCATTTATTTGTTTTATTACCGCTGCAATAGCTTCATCTGCGATTATGACATTTTTGTTTGTTTGTCTATTAGTGTCCTCTGAAAATTTGCATAATTCGCTTTTGATAATTTCATCTAAAATAGAATGTTTTTCCATAAAATCCCCTTCTTTCGTAGTTTAAATCTATTATATACCATACGAACACGTGTTTGCAATAGCTTTTGTTATTTTAAGTAAATTATTTTTTATAAAGCTTTTGAGCCTTCATTTTTTCCTTATTACGGTTCCAATACCGTCATGATTATCTACAATATATTTTTTTACTATTCTAGCAGTTTCTAAAGATTCAGTTATTATTTCTCCACTTGCAGAATCAATGTCAGCTAAAAAGTAATTCTTGCTAGTATATCTGCCACTTTCTTCGTCTTTTTGGAATATTGATACTATAAGTCCCTTTTCTTCCAATCGTTTTAAAACGTCAATTACGGTGGTTCTATCCATACTAGCATTTTTACTTAATGTTTTTTGAGAAGGGAAACAATTATCTTTGCTCATTCCATAACTTTTTAATATTAAGTACATTGTTTTTTCAGCAGCTTTATACTTTTCATTCCGTAAAAATGAAGTATAGCACATTACAAAAGGTTCTTGTTTTGTATATACTCCATTCCCCTGTTCTAATATTTTTTTAACGTCTTCAACGTTCATAACTTTTTCATCCTTTCTCTATTAAGAGAAGTATAATTATATATTTTTATTATTATATTATTCTTCTTAATGATGTTGGATTTCCCGACAACCGTTGTTGGATTTTCCGACAACTTGTATGTTGGATTTCCCGACACGGAAAACCATGTTGGATTTTACCACATACCCTATTCTTTAATAAATTCGTCATATTGGTCTTGAGTATAATATCGTCTATCAGTTGGCATTCTTTTTGCTATTAATATCCCTTTATTATCCCACCTTTGTAAAGTTCTTACTGACACGCCTAACATTTCTGCGAACTCTTTTGGCTTGTAAATTTTAATCATTTCATCACTCTCCTTAATTACATAATACTATATTTGTATACCTTTGTCTATGTTTTTAAAATATAAATATATAAAAAATAAAGTGAAGTTTTTAGCTCCACTTTATTTCTATATTTCCTCTTTATTAAATTATTAAAGCTTTGTTGGTAGTGCTGTGATAAAGCGAGCATAGCCGCTATTACATTTGATCAAATTTAGGCTATTATAACGCTTTAAATTCAATAAATCATCCATTTCATACGGTTCTAGTTCTTCCTTAAGTTCAATGTAATTCTGCTTATCGCATCCCGAAATTAGCATATAACTCGTACTAGCTGATTTTAATTCGGGCCTTATATATTTAATTTGTTCTAAACTGTGACATGAAATAATGGGCTTGCAAGTTTTCTTTGCTATTTGATTTAGTTTAGTTTTTAATAAGGTTTGGCAATTGATAACTTGATATAATTCATCAAATAATAGATTAACCTTTATCCTGTCTTTCTCCACTATCTTCTCATGCCTTTGTTGAAGCGCTCCCCATATTTTAGTAAACCAGTAGGTACAATAAATATCTTTCTCCTCATCTGTGCTAAACATAGTCTCGGGCATCTTCAAACATATTAATTGGGGCTTTTGCATTTCTTCAACTAAATTAATGTTACGGCTACAATCTTTCTTTAGCATTAATTCCATGTATGAATTTGATTTCATGGAATCCAGTCTGTTTAATATGCCTTGGATAAATGATATTTTAGTTCCTATTACCTCACTTTCACTATCTTTTGTGGCTTTGCTCCATTCATCTAGTTCTTTTATTGTTAAAATATATTCCTCTAAATTTTCTAGTTGATCCCTTGGGATCTTATCTAAAAATACTTTTCTAGTAACATGGTCTTGCAAAATATTAAATACTTCTTTAAAATTGCCTTTACTTATAAATACAATTAATGCTGCTGCTTTTAAATACCTTGCCATTCTTGGCTCCAATGGATTAGTAATATTAATAGAGTTTATAAACGATACTAACTGTGATGTCTGCATCTTAGCAGAGTTATAAACTTTAAAAGGATTATTACTATCCATAAATATTTCGTTGTATCCTAGTCCTTCTAGCTTATCAAAATCAGAACAATCTATATCTAATACTTTTGATTTGTCAATAACTCTTTTTATATCTTCTGATAATTCGCATTGCCCACAAAAATCAAATATAAAGACACACTCACCATTTGTTATAGCATCAACTGATAGATTTTCCAGTAGCGTGGTTTTGCCACATCTGTTAGGCCCTATTAGGCATAAAACTAGATTCCTAAAGTCTTTATCAGTAGATAGAAAGGCTTTTTGTTTATTTCCTTTGCATATATTAGTTCCAATACTCATTGTTCCTGCCCTTAGTTCTGTTGGAACTTCTGTTTCTGTAGTTTCAATATGGTTTATTTTAAATTGTTTTATTAATTCGTTCCCAGGTATTTGTATATAATTTTTACATTCATCTGAACTACATAAATTGGTATCTATTTTATAACTATAATCAGTTAATTTGAACTTACTTTTAGTTTTTTTATATACAAATTCATTATCCTCTTTTAAAATATTGTAGCTTTGGCATACAGCAAGGGCGTTATTTTCCTTTCTGTCTTTGTCTAAACTGTCTGAAATAACAGCTATTTGAGTTTCTATAATTTTTGAATCCCTTTTATTAATTGTATTGTTTGATAATGTAGTTTTTTCTTCAAATGCAATCATTATTTTTTTATATAAGTCCTGGTTATCTCTTTCGTTATCTCCTAAAAAGTCACTCGCTACCGTTAAAATACAATCTAGTGTGGTTGCAATTGTTCCAAAAACTAATTTAAGCACATACTCAAATGTTATTTTCTTGTCGAGTGGTTTCTTTTGTTCAAACTTAGCAACCATTACTTTATGCTTTTCTAGCCATCCATATTGGCTACATGGCATGAAGTTATAAGCAACTAGTATTCTATCGCCTTCTTGCATTATATCAGCCACATTAAGGATGTTATTAAGTGGTTCATTAGTTCGCTTGTCTACTTTTAAGCTAAGTGCATCATCTTTTTTATACCCTAGCTGATAAGTTATTTTATTATCTGTAAATTTAGGAACATTGTCTACTTCTTGAATTGTGCATTTATTCCATGTAGATATTATTTTTTCAACAATTATTTGCTTGTATATAGAAGGAACTAAGAAATAAAAACTCATGCTAGTTTTATTTATGTCTATAATATAGCTTATTTTATATTCTGCTTGTACAAAGACCTTCTTTTGTTCTTTGTGTACTCTCTTTAATAGCGATTTGTAGGTGCTGCTCATGGCTTTAGCTATTTCACTACTATTACAATTTTTATTGCTCTTATGGGGTATTATTTGTAGATATGAGTATATTGGGTTTATTATCTCAAAGTATTTTTTTAATGCTAATGATTTCATTTTGCAGCAACTTTTAAACATTGTAATAAGAAATAAACAATCATGCTAAAGGGAATAAATTTACCAGCTTTTTTAAGGCCCCCAATATATAATATAAGTGCGATCATTGCTACTATTGTACATGGATAATAACTATTATTTGCTATTTGTGTAGTTGTGCTTTGGCATATCCAATCAAAAAAACCTTTAATCATACTACAATCCCCCTCTAAATGCTTGCTCAATTTGGTCAAATATCCATGTTATTATAAATAAGGCTGAATATAGGGCTGAATATTTTAACAATACTTGGCCTACTTCTGCTGGGCTTCCACCCTTTTTCATTCCACCTCTTATAATTTCGACACTTGCACATATAATAGCTATCCATCTTCCACCTTTTCTTATAAGCGTTAAAAATTTAGCTCCTAATTCGTCCATGCCATCTGTACTAGCTGCAAAAACAATTGTTGGATTGTTAATAACAAATAATGCAATTGCTGTTCCAATTATAAAATCTCTCTCAAATCTCTTCGAGTTCTTTATCCCTAAGTTTTCTAATTTAATATCTAATGTAGTTTTATTACCATATTTCCAATCTAAATATTGTGTATGGTCCATTACTACTTTCATAAATTCCCCTTTCAAAATAAATGTTTAAAATAAAATATTGAGGTTACAATATAATTTATAAAGATAAGGTGGTGATGATAAATGACTATCCCTTTTGCAATAGCTCTAGGATATACAATTTCGTATACGATCGCTTGTTATGCAGTTTATTTTGGATAATAGCTTAAAATAGGAATCTTTTGGCTTTCTGTAGCATATGCTTTTAGTATAGAAGCGCAGCAAGATAGTCAAAGCAATAGCCTAACTCTACTCAAATATATTGCACGCAGAATTAGGCTTTTTCTTTAGTAATTTTATTAAATAATATATAATTTTATCAATCTTCAAAGGCAAAGTTTGTATTTCTTTTCTTTTTAGGTTCTTCAGTTTTAATAACATTTGGATTAACATTTTGCATATCTTTTTTAATTAATTCTTTTACATAATAAGTAAAATCTTTATCCTCTAAAAATTCTAACATATCAGTTTCTTTCTTTTTAAAGCTTACTGCCTTTACTATTCCCATAGTGAACAACCCAATTCATAAAAAGCATTAGCATTGGCAAAGAGTGGTTCTTTTTGCATTGTTAATCCATCACCTAGTCTAGCTTTGAGCTGTTCGTGGAGTATATTAGCACCACCACCAGTAAGCGAAATAGGATTTGTTCTTAAATCATAGTTTGCTTGTAGGGAACTCATAAGAGTATTAAAATAACTTTCGTATGTTTCTAAAGCAAAATCTATACTTTCTTTTTTGCCATCTAAAGTTAACCCATTTTTTAATATTCTTTCAGCATCATCAATTTTCAAATTTAGACTATACTTACTATTGATTCTATTAATCAACTCTGTATACAAAGTAATAGTTCCAATTGGTATACTAACCGGTTTCTTTATTTTTCTCTTATCCTTTTCATTCACAACTAAAGCACAATCTGTAGTAAGTCCTCCTAAATCTATAATTATAGATTCTTCTTTATCTTCTAGTGTACTAACACCTTCAGGAAATACAAAAATATCATCTATTACTAATGATTTTTCTTCTCCGTTAATTTCGATTATATTTTGATTGTTTTTAAGAATTAGAGTAACGAGTGCTTCTTTATTTTCACTATATTGTCCTAATGGAAGTCCAACTGCAATACGGTTGTGAATAGTCTCTGTGCTCAATGCTAATAATGCGTAGAGCATAGTAATATAGGCAGGCTTTTTAACTTTATTGTAAGTTGTATCATAATCGCCTTGTCCTATCCAATAAGTTTTTCCACCTAATACAAGTTTATTGCATTCTTCAAAAGGTTCGATTGTGGTTATTTTTGAATCTAATATAATTCCTGTTGAACTTTTTAATAATGCATTCCCAATATCAAGACCTAAGATTGAACTATTACTAACTTTTGCTAAATTTTTAGTCATTTTGCATAATCCCCTTTTGCTTTATATTTATTTATATGTCTAATACTTATAAATATTACCTAATTTTATAAACTTTTTAATAATATTTTATAAATACTTTTTTATAATAACAATATTTAGATTAAAAGTAAATAAAATTATCCGATGGGTATTTACAAATACATGTTCATATACATTAATTTTAGATAACAAAAAAGCTCCAAGATTTATTTCTTAGAGCTATCATTTAAATAATTTTCTAACAATCTATTAACTAGATCACTAAGCGAAACACCCATATCAATACATTGCTTTTTAGATTCTTTAGTTAAATCTTCTTCGACCATTATTGTGAGCTTTTTTCTCATAGTATCACCTCAATTAAAAGTATACCACGTTTACGTATAAGAATAAATAATACTTAATTACGTAAATAAAAGTACCCTATAACATAAACATAGGGTACTTTTATTATTATTTATTATATTGTCTATCTGCCGCATCCATTCTTATAGTCCAATCTCTTCCAATCTTTTTAAGTTCATCTTCTGAAAATTTATTACGGTGTATATCTCTTCTTACTGATCCTTTAGCAAGTTTATATTTTTCTTCAATTGCAACTGTTGTGAGCCATATATCTGAGTTTGTAGGCTCTTCAAATCCATAAAACTTATATAAGTATGATGGTAAACATTGAGAAGTGCACTTGTTAGGGTGATATCCATTATAAACACATTCTCCATTGGATAGCTCTTTAAGTGCTATCTCTCTAAAAGGAGACATAAAAAATTTAAATAGCTTTCCATCTTCCAATTCTACAACTGCATGATTAGGCATACTGTCTAGGTACCAAACTCCATTAATTTTCATATTCCAAAGCCTCCTATATTGGAGGGTTTTAAGGATAACCCACAACCTTATTTTATTAAGCTAATAAAAATTTATCTATTGAAGTGTTTCTTGTATCTATCCAAAACTTAGAATCGTTATTATTATTTAATTTTTGAATTAATTTGTTTAATACTAGGCTTAAACTTTCTTCTTTTGCTCCTTTAGTTGCATATGCTTCAAGTATTGAACTTGTTTCTTTTATTCTATCTCTGATTATTGATTCAGCCCATGTGATTTGTTTTTCTGAGCCTTCTGCCAAAGTTACTAACCATCTTTCTTCGCAATAATTCATTATTACGCCATCATTGATTGTTGCATCTACTGTTAATTTAGTTCTTTTTAACATTTTGTTCTCTCCTTTTGAAAGGTAAGAGATACAAAGTCCTAATTGAAATTTATAATTTACATTTGGATATTCTGATTTAATTTCCTTTGTCATTTTGTGAGCTGCTTTCATTACATTTTTCATATCTCTTACCTCCACTTGTTTGATACTCTTGCGTATCTGTTGATATAATAATACCATTGATACGATAGCGTGTCAATACCTTTTTAAAATATAATTAAATATAAAAAAGGCACTACCATTTCTAGTAGCACCTAAACTAAATACTGGGATTAGTGTATAATGTTAAATCACCCCATTATGGGCGCATCCTTATTATAGCATGTATTCTACAAATTACTAACGGTAAAATATTACATTGGATTATTTAGGAAGATTTGTATTAGAACCAAAAAAAATAAAGGGTATAAGAACTTAATCTTACACCCTTTATTTTAGTACATTGGTATAACTATTTTTAATGTCTTATCTACATAGTACCAGCCATAAGTTACATCATGATCACCCATATCATCATGGCATCTAACTACATAAATATTTGAAAAGTCAGAGTCAATTGAATAATTTTTTGTAATATATTTATTATTATCTTTTAAATAGTCCTTAGTTAATTGGATTGCATCATTTTGGGTAGTATTAACTGAAATATTTATGCCTGTGTGAGTAGTTTCTACTCCACTTTGAGTTACTTTATATACAAATCCACTATAAGGATCATAAAAATAATTATCCATACTTATTCCATAATTATCCTCGGTATAGAATTTATATAGAAGTGTATTTTGTCCAACATATAAATTTAATTGATCACCTTGTTGTGTACGAATCAATCCACTATATTTCAAATTTCCACTTTTAACATAAGGTGCAATAACATTTGTTACTGTTGTTACCTCTTTTGGGATTATATTTGTTATAGTATCGGCGTAAACATTTGGAGTAACTCCAATTAGTAATATTAAGACTATTAAAAAGCTTACAATTTTTTTCATAATATCCCCCTTTTATTAATTTTAGTTTAATTATATACTATTAACATATTTTATCAATTAAATTTAGACAAAAATAAGGGTAGTAAACAAGATTTCTCCTGTCTACTACCCTTAAAATTATATTATTATTTATCTATACTATAAAACCAACTACCTAAACTAGATTTTAATTCATTACATTTATTAATATCTAAGTATTCAGTTTCAATCCATACGCCTTTAGCATTGCCCCTCACATAGCATTTAACACCTGTGAAATATCCAAGTATATAATTTATGTCTACGCCCTCATAAGTATCTGACGAATGTGGCAAATAAGCTGTTACTATATATCCTTTGCTTGTTTGTGTAGGCGTTAGATTAATAACATCTTTAGAAATATTTCCATCAATAGCATTGCATAAAACATGAGCTAATTTATCCCATGAATATTTATTAAATATAGCTATATCTGTGGCTGAATCGCAAAAACATATTTCGCTTATGATATTTCCACAATTTATATGGTTCATTTCATATAAACTTTCAAATTTAACTCCACGATTTGTAAAACCCAATTCAACAAAATTGTTTACTAACTTTTGTGCATATGGATACGCTTTACTTGAAGCACTTGACACCAATACTTCTGTTCCATGTGCGGTAGTATCATAGCAATTCATATGCAAAGATATAAATAGATCACAATTATTGCTATTAGCCTTATTCGTGCCTTCACTTAGTTCTCCACTTTCTGTATTAGAATTACTATTACAATCTATTACAGCATGTCCGTAGCTCTCTAGTAGAACTTTGACTGCTACATAATATAATTTCATTTGGTCATGTTCATTAACTATTCCTACTGCACCTTCGCAATTATCTGAATGCCCTGCTCTTAATCCTATTATCATTTATTATTCCCACTTTCACTTAATTTTTTTATATAGAAAAAGAGTAACTGCAAAAAGTTACTCTTAATTTTAAACTATACTATTGGATTTAAAGCACTAGTAACTAAGTCAAGTTGTGATTGTAATTTTGTATTTTGTGCTTCTAGCGCTAACTTTTTTGCTTGTAATTCTTCAAAGTCAGTTGCTGATATAGTTGGTGTTGTTTCTATAGAGACCTCTGTACTAGGCTCTGGAATTACTGTCTTAGTAATAATAGTGTTGTCTTCATCGGATTTCATACTCGATAGCGTATCTTCTATAGTAACAGATAAATAACTATTAACATCGCCTACAGCTTTCGTCAAAACTTGGTTTGAATCGTTACTTAATTGTTTTAATACATTGTCCTTAACAATTACTGATAAACTAGTTAATTCAGATTTATCTACTTTGCCATCTGCAATATCCTGCAAAATAGCAGGCTTTAAAGTAGTTTCTGCATTTGATATATTCTTTTTTATTAAAGTTTCTACATCATCTAGTGTAGCTAGTACAATTTTTCTAGCCTTTTCATCTGTAATTAGTTCTGCTTTTGTTTTTGCATAATCAATTGCTATTAATGCTCCTCTCAATAGTAATGCAAATAATGCAGCAATCAAGAAGCCTATAATTAGTTGCTCTGTAATTGTTACTTGTGATTGTAATATATCCATTTTACATTCCACCTTTTATATTATTTTGTTGTTAAATAAACTAAAAAAGCACCAGCACCAGTTATTATTGCGGAAATTACTGCAATTGTTGCATTTACCTTTATAGCCTTATTAAATTCGCGCGGTTCTTCTGCCATTCTTTTGAGTTGTGCGGTCAAGTCTTTCATGTCTTGACCAGATGTAACCATAGCTTCGCTATATTTCTCCATGTCTTTTGATAGGTTGGCAAAGTTAAGATTTAAAGTTTCAATATTGCCTCTGCTTAATTCTGATTGTGATTTAAATTCTTTTATCTCTTCACTTTGCATTGCTATTGTCTGTTTAAGAAGTTCAATTTCCCCTTGCATCCTTAAAACTAATTCTCTTATTTCTCTTACTTCATCCATCGCTACCACCCTTATTTGTGTTTGTATTTGTATTAGAGTTTGTGTTTTTAACATTGTTTATTTTTGTGTTGGTATCAAAATTAATCTTTAAAGTAACTATATACATAAAAAATAAAAGGACAGCTAGAATAACTAGCATAGTCCTAAAAGTTTTCTGAAACTCTTTTGTATTTTTGTTCATAACTTCGATAAGGTCAGTATTAGTTTTTTCTAAGTATTTTATATATTCACTCTCAAGCATTTTAATCACCACATTTTATAAATTCTAGTTGTCTCCATCTTCTTTGCCCTTTTTACCTTTTTTACCTTTCTTCTCAGCCATTTATATCAACTCCTTAATTATTATTTTTATTTTCATTAGTATTTTCGTTGCTATTAATTACATTATAATCTGACCAAAAATAGCCATGTATAAATGTAGTATGAACTACGCACCAAAGACCATTAGTCAAAAATAGTAATATAATTAATGACATAATTAGTATCTCTTTAAAATATTCTCTTAAATTTTTCAAAATACTTTATCCCCTCACTTAAATATTTTTATAAAAATAGGCAATAAAAAAATACCTTAGTTGGTGCTGTTTACTGCCTTTTTATTTTATTTGATTATATAGTTGGATTCATTAGTACTGTCATTTCTGAATACTGGTCTATAGTCAATTTATCACCAGCTAAAAATATATCCATAGTTTGTTGAATTATCGAGAAATCTTTCACCTCTTTGAGTAATTCTGTGTTAATTCTTCTTGTTAATATTGAGCCTAGTAATGTTTGTGTAGCTGTCATTTTACATTCCTCCATTTATTTTATTTATTTCTGTTTGAATTATAGATTCCTCAATATCTGCTATAGATGTCGAATCTTCATGTAGATATTGAGATATACTAGATATTCTATTACTTAAATCTTGAGTCTCTTGATTTTGTTGTTGCATAGTATCTAATTCTGCTTGTGTAAAATATACAAAATCTAATGTTTTAGTTACTAAATTTACTGAATATGATTTTACGTTAGTAAATATTGTTCCTAAAGTACCATATTCTAATTCTATATAATCTACTTCATCTATAGTTTTGTCTTTTAGCTCTACAAATACTTTCATATAGTATTCTTTAGGCTGTTCTTGTATATCAGCATTATATCCTGACGTGATAAATAATATTTTACCTGTCGCTATTTCATAAAATACTTTAGATGTTATTTGATTCATAATTTATTACCCCCTCATTTATTTAATGCCCAAAAATAACACATGATCCATGTTGCGCTTCAGGTATTCTTAATCTGCCATATGATATTATAATATTTGCATTATTAGCTACTATAAGTCTACGATACATACTGTCTCTTCCACCGTTACACATATATACAGACCCATTACAATATGTGCTAGTTCCGTTATCAGCAGTTTCAAAAATTGCATAATCGGGAGTAAAATCAAATCCCGTTATGTCTACTACATAAGTACTATTTGTGTCGCCTCTAGTATCAACAAAAGATTCTGTAGCTACTGGAGATACAATATCATATCTAGCGATTTTTATTCCGCCTAAACTTTGTATGGTTGCATTTCCATTAACTTTCGAGCCATTTACATATCCACTATAACCAGATACTATTTGTGCTGCTGAGGCTGTTGCATCTTCTGTATCTACTACGCTTGGTTTGCCTTGCACACCTAAAATATTAGAATTAGCTTTTACATTCGCACTTACTAAATCAGCATCCCCTAAAATTATTTGATTTTCGCTTAGGTATTGTCCTGCCGCTATAGTCTGATTTGTAGTTCCTGCTGTATATGTTTGTGTTGTCTTGCTTGGTATTGTTCCAACTACTGGTCCACTATCGGATGTTCCCTTTATCCCTAATAACATTTGACTTGGTATCACATTTCCACCACCTCCTTTACCCAATAATGTAAAAGTTCCCGAAGTGGCTTCGTATCGTAAATTAGCAATTAAATTTTGTCTTACATTAGGTACTGCAACATTAAAATAATCAAATACGCCCTTAGCTGTCAAACTATTAACTTTTAATGTAATCGCTCCTGTGCTTGCTGCATTAAATTTAACTGTAATTGGATATCCGTCTGTAAATGCAAAATTAGGGATTGTAACGGAATAGGCATTACCAACATTTGTTGTTGTATAAACTTTGAACATATTGTCTATACTTTTATTTATTTCTTTTTGATTACCACCATATAATAAAGTGAGAGTATTAGTTGTTACAAGCCCATAATCATATTGCAAATTGCTTAGTGTTACTGTTATATTGCTTGCATTTCCAATAGCTGCATTAATTTGGTAATTCCAACTATATGCACCACTTGTTGCCGGTGCCATATAATCCCCTTTGCTTCCTGCACTTCCGTAAGCATAAAGAATTTCGCCTTCGTCTGGATCTGTTGCGAACAACCCAATTTCACAAATGTAAGTTGCTAATGTAATAGCAGAATTGTTAATTAATCCACTTATAGTAGCTGTCTTAAGTTCTGTATTTGGGGTAATAGATTGGATTGGTACATTATATTTAGGAATAACTAGTGCTAGTAGTGTACTTGGATTTTGTGTACCTATATCCCCACTACCAACCATCATTTTTGTAAAGTTTAATTGTAGTCCAGCCTGTGCCTTTGCATATAAAACTTGTCCTTTACTTGTTATTGACATATTATTAAAAATAGCCATTTGTTTACCTTCTTTCTTTATAAAAATAGGCAATAAAAAAAGACTCCTAAAAGTCCTTAATATTGCCTTTGTTTTTTTTATTTAATTGCTACGCCCTTTTTTCCTATTGTGTAGGGACTTTTATAAATTAATAACAATAACTAATATTATATTACTTAGAATAAACTATAAAAGATTTCGTTAAACCAAATAATTTTTCTTCGTATATATTACTATTTGGAAAAAGTTTTTCAAGTTCTCTTTTTGACAATAAACGTATAGACTGTGCTATTTCTTTTGCCACTTTTTTATCTTTAACTTTATCGTCAAGCCATCCTACCCTAAAATGTGTTAATAAAAATATTCTTATTGCGACGGGTATAAACTGAAAAAATAATATTAAAAAATGTGGTTCCATAGGAAAATATTTGTTTGGAGTTTGTAAAAAAAATCTTTGCCCTACCCGTTTTACTTCATTTGCCATTTTCATTTGTTCATCATAATTTCCTACATGCTCTATAACTGAATTTGAAAATACTATATCAAATTCTTTATCATTAAATTGTTTCATATCAGTTCCACTGCCTATAACACTTTTAAAATTTTGTTTGTTAACAGTTTCCTTTGTTAGATTAATTAAAGTAATATTACATGTCCTAAATTTATCACCATAAAAGGAATTCCAATAGTCCTGAGTTCCGCCTACGTCTATTATGTTTAATTTTTTATTATCGCATTTTGCAGCAAAACTTTTAAACATTTCGCTTCTTTTATTTCTTAAAATATATGAGATAGATTTTTTATCTGAAAAATTAGTCTGTTTTTTTATTATAGATGTAAACATATTTCATTATCCCCTTTTTATAACATAATATATGATATATTTTAACATAATATATTATGTTTGTAAAATCATGAAATATATATATTAAGCTACGGGAAACATTATACTTCCATATACTTGATTGACTATTTCATCTGCTGCAGAATTATTATATAATATAATTTCTCCAGTTGTATCAATATACATTGCAATATTATTATAAATTGCACTTGTTGCTGAATTTCGCAAAAATGGAGATATATAAACCCTTGCTAACGGTCTTGCGCCAACAGGTAACGTTCCTAATGTAGTTTTTCCCCAAGCCGTAATAGTATATGAAACTGAAGCATCATCATTAATATAAACCATCAAACTGTTGTTCCCGAAATATTGATATTTTATTACGTTTGCTACTAAAACAGTTATATCTCCAACTGATGGTATTAGTTTAGACCACGAACTCCATAAACTACTTACATATTTCCTATAAAAAATTTGTGGATTTGTTTTCAATTCAATGTAAAATTGAATACGTGCTAAGCTACCATATATTACATGTAACATAGCTGGACTTAATATGTCTGCTTTAGTAGGATAGTTAATTATATTTTGTGTAGTTACATTTATGATTGTATAATCATTAGGTACTCTTATATTATTTAAATCAATATTTTTCAAATTGAGTTCATTTGCAGAGTCTTGTTGGATATTATTTATTTGTGGTGGGTTTACAATGCCTGTAACGTCATTTGGATTATAATTAATATTAGTCCATGAACTATAGGGCATATCTGCAAAATTACAGAACATAAAAGGGTTTGTATTTTCGCATACTAAATTAGATACAAAAAATCGATTTGTATTGTCGAAAGCTGAAAAGATAATCATTGGATTTATAGTAGTCATTTCAAGTGTTGCTACTCCTATATTTATCATCGTGCGTAATCCATTAACCATCACACTTCTATACCCTGCATTTAACTTGAACCCTGTTTCCAGTGTATCAACAACACAATCTGTAAACATAGGAGTACCATTTTGTATATCAGCAAAAATTGAACCGGCATACAAACTACTAGTTTTTAACCAAGGCCATACTCTAGTAAATATACCATTGCTTGTATAGATTGCTTTTTTGCAATCTATCATATAAATATCAGTAAATATATTATCTCTACCATTATCATAAATACCAACTGTATTTGTTGATATACTACTTCCATAAAAAAAGTAATTATGATTGTTAAGATCGGCATACATACTTCCTATAGAATTTGTTACTAATCCTTTTTCCATAAAATTTATACACTTACCATTAGCTAACTCGAAATGCATATATTGAGATAATCTTATCCCATCTTTAGATGTATTATTACAATCTAATATACCACCTTTTAAAAAACCATTTGATAAATTATCAACATTTGTTATTTGTAAATCAGTGGGATTATAAGAAAGCATATAGTCCATTGCAATAGTGGCTTTAATAATTGCATTTTTGCTAAGCTGAATGTTGCAGTTATTTGTAACATCAATTGGAAATGATATATTATATGTTCCATCCGGAAAATATATTGTTCTGTTTGTATATTCTACATTAGAAAATAGAGTTGCGAATAGTGTGCTATTATCACTTACCCCTTT
>LIDZ01001212.1_pt1 | contig 21872 bp, 19 predicted proteins | sample 644651 | NCBI WGS metagenome assembly LIDZ01 (sample SAMN03856242, study PRJNA289617) | food metagenome | isolation source: wine grapes on drying loft during traditional withering process | host: Vitis vinifera cv. Corvina | place: Italy: Gargagnago di S. Ambrogio di Valpolicella | collected 2014-01 | reverse complement strand
ATTTGAATCACTGGTAGATAAATGATTAAGTATTTATCTGTAGAACAGCTCATCAAGATGAATGTCATTCAAATAAAAACGTACTCACCAGCAGAGCCAATCATAGTAAATGATCGAGGTGCTTTAGAGATGGCTTTCAACATCGTTCAATCTACTGTTTTTGGTTGAAGAAGCTTACGCGACAATTCACGAGGAGGCGGCACTATTAATGATTCAACTCATAAAAAGCATCCCTTTGGTAATGCAAATAAACGCACTGGTTTGATGGCTGCTATCGTGTTTTTAAAAATTAATGGATACAATTTAAAACTAAAGCCTGATGGAGCTGTTGATTTTGCTATTGGAATAGCTGCTTTTAGCGGCGAATTTGATTGCTTAAAAGAGAGAACTGCAAATAAAATCAAAGAGAACATAATAAAAGTATACTAAGGCAAGACAAAAGAAACTTCTCTTCTTTTTTAAGAATTGTGTTTAATTTAAGTAAGTAGCACCCTCAACGTAAATTTTTTCGTTGGGGTGCTTTGCTTATCTAGATGTATACCGCTTCTTTCAACCTTGTTCAAAACGCAAGCAGTACATCTTTCCTTTTTTTGAGCTTCCGTTAACTACTTTTTGGTCCTGTCACTCCTGGGCTCCGAGAGAATCTAAGAATTATTCTTCTGCATCTAGCGGAAAATCAATTTTGTAAGTGTGAGAGACTTCTTCGCCTGAATCATCTTTAGCCTTGAAGGTTACATCAACACCCTTAATATTTTCTAGCTTTTCTTCATCTTCCATTCTGAAATGAATATAGCCATCCTTGTGTTTATTAGATGTCAAAATTTCATCATCCCATGTATCAAAAAAAGTTTGAGCTTTTACTTTCGTTCCATCAGACAAAATTATCTCAGCCTTATCAGGTGTAATGCGCTTGTCAGAAGAATCTTCATTCTCGATCTTATATTTCAGAGATAACAATGTTTTAAAGTCTTTACCATCTTTGTCCTTATAGTGGTCGACAGTTACTAATTTGGCATGAGTAATATCAAGTGTGATACCATCCCAATCCGAATTCGAATAGTCCGTAGCATAAGAAATTTTGTCTTTCACTCTAGGATCAATTCCATCCGTAACAATATCTTTAAAGTAGCCGTCATCTTTTAAGCTTTCAGAACCAACGACAATATCATCACCACTGTCATCGGTCATAACTGTTTCAGAGACTGACCCACCGACAACGTCACCAGATTGTTCCTCAGTTTTTCCACAGGCTCCTAACAAGACCGCTGTAGAGCCCAAACCTATCATCGTAATTACTAAAGTTTTATTTAATTTCATATTCTTAATCCTTCCCTAAATGTTTGTTTGCAACATCAACATCTTCTTTAACTTCTTGATAATTGAAACGTTCGATTTGACCATGTAAGACATTCGCAATGAATACATTTAATAATTCTTCATCATCTTCGTCCATGTACACAATTAGACCAGAAGTATTAGGCATCAAATTCTCACTGACTCTGTCAAAAATTGTTGTCGTCCTCTTAGCCTTAACATAATTGGTACCTGCCCCAGCAAGATCACCAATAACCCAGCCGCATAATACTCCTAAAGGGCCTCCTAAAATACCGATAATTGCACCAATTAAACCACCTGTTGCAATACGGTTGCCACTTTCATAATCCAAACTATCTTTGATTGAGAAGGCAGTTCCATTTCCGTTTTTTTCGATAATAGCTGCTTGTTTGATATCAAGTGTGTTTCTGTTAGAAATTCTCTTTAGTCGAGACAATGCTTCATAATTCGATGCGTTATCCTCAAAGGTAATTAAAGCAATTTTTTTCATAATTTATTTTCTCCTATCTATAATGGTTACTACTGATTATTGAGTGAAGCCTTGAACATGCGGTTTTTCATGAACATGAATAGGTACATCTGCTTTATTTGGTTCAGGAATAGATCGATTAATATCTTGGATCAACGCGTCTGCCGTGTTCATTCCAAAGTCCCCACGACAGACAAATCGTTGAATCACAATATTTTCTAAATCTTCGGGTACTGACCTAAAATTTGACTCGCACTCTTGAAAAATTAAATTGCCATGGTTGGGATGCTTCCACCTAAGTAGCTTACGCTAAAAACTAATTTTTCTGGCAGATACTTGCGCTCTTTCCAAATGTCTCAGCCAATCCCTGGATAAACCAAGCCATCTTTACGACCTGAAGTGTTGATTGAAATAACATTGTTTAATCGGAAATCCCATTCCAAATACGGATACTTTTGACTGCTTTTGACCGTTTGGTTTTAGTTTGATGCTAATTCATCATTCGATCAAATCTGAATCCTGCAGCAGCTCTTCAATAAAGGTCCCTTTCATTTTTTTCAATTCATGTTTGCCTAAAAGTCTTTCTACTAGGGGCACATTTAACTCTGACAATTTTTTCTTGTCATTTAAATAATAAGATGCTTTTAGCAGCATGCGAACATCATAACAAGAATCAAATACTTCTGGAATTCCACGATCTACCTCTAAGAAGCTATACACAGCTTCCATTGCTGTTCGCACGGAATATTCTGTGGTAAAAACAGTGTCTCGTTCTGTTTCTGCAAAATTACCGATAAACGCTAGATTCTTCGATCCCTCTGGAATTACAAGTGGGCGATCGCCTTCTGCTCGCGGCATGAAATAAGAAGTAATATAAGGCATGTAACAAGGAACAATATTGCATGAGTTAACAGCCAATTCTTTAATTAGCTCTGTTGGTACTCCCATATGGAATAACCATTCTTGGGCAATTTCATTCCCGGTACATTGTGTGATCGGCTTTTTGATATAATTACCATCAGTGTCAGACAAAAGTGCGTAAAACCAAACAACTAGCTGATCTTCTGGTTGATTTTTAAAATGGGGTTGTCGATTTAATGTATAGCTAAGTTTCCAGTTGGAATCTTTTGCATGGACGATGCCACCTGTCACAACTTTTCCAGCATATGGATCTCGTTTGCTTATTTTTTCAATATAAGGCGCAATCTTTTTATCTAATGTAGTAATTGTCGCTGAAACAAACCAACTGGATTCTGGAAGATTTTCATAAAACTTTTTAGGGTTTCCAAATGAACTATCCTGTGCAGCAAGTTTTTCCCATAAGCTCCAGCTGCCACCTAATTTATGGGAGACAGGTGCTGGAGTATCATTGTTTCCGTAAGTAGAGCTTTCTGTAATGGAGCCATTGGTTACAAATACCAAATCATTTTCAGTCAGTTTGATTCGAGAAGGTACGCCTTCTACATTTAGGATTATTTCCTCCGCCCATTTATGTCCATTTTCGGCTTTTTTCACAAGAATATCTTCTACTTTAGTATTGTATTGGAAATGAACTCCTTGAGCCTTCAAATACGACAATATTGGCAATACCAATGATTCATATTGATTATATTTTGTGAATTTCAAAGAAGAAAAATCGGCTAGTGCATCAATGTGATGGATGAAGCGCATTAAGTAACGACGCATTTCCATTGCAGAGTGCCATTGTTCAAAGGCAAACATCGTGCACCAGTAGGTCCAAAAATTGGATTCAAAAAATTCTTTAGTAAATACATCGGTAATTTTTTTGTCCTGCAGCTGATCTTCTTTCATCATACAAAGAGCCAGGATTTCTTTAACGGAAGCTTCACTTAGTGTTAATTGGCCATCTGTATCCACTTGCTCTCCGCGATTATGAATTAATCGGCAATGAGAAGAATTGGGATCTTCTTTATTTAACCAATAAAATTCATCTAAAACAGAAGCATCTTCTACTTCTAAAGAAGGAATTGATCTATAAAGATCCCAGAGACATTCAAAATGACTTTCCATCTCTCTGCCGCCTCGGATGACGTAGCCGTATTCTTGTTCATAAATACCGTCCAATGAGCCTCCAGTGATATCCCGTTCTTCCAAAATATGGATTTTTTCTCCTGGAACACGTCCGTCCCTAATTAAGAATGCTGCAGCTGCCAGCGAAGCCAAGCCGGAGCCAACTAAATAAGCTGAGACACTTTCAGAGCGAGCAGGTTTTACAGGTCGAGCAAATGCTTCATAATTTCCATTTGAATAATACATTACTATCAGTCCTTTTCTTCTTTTTTATTGTAGCCGTATAAGGTATACAGCAAGTGTTCTTTTTAACGCATAGATTGATTCATATATTCCGAAAATTCATTTCTTTTATATGATTTTGTTGGTTGACAAAGCAGGATAATCAAAATAATCCATCCAATTACTGGGATCAAACCGATCAGTACCCAGGCCGCAGATCGATTGGTATCATGTAGTCGTCTAGCCGTTAAGGTAAATTGTGCTATAAACAATAGAATTCCTACTATCACAACGATTGGGTTAAAATTTGAAAATTCAATATACGAAAATCCTGTCACTGCAATTCCTGTGCTATAAAACAGCATATTATATAGCACACTGTAAACAATGGTAGGAATCCAATATTGCTTTCTAGTAGCTGTGTAACTCCACTTAAACATATCTTTCCAATATTCTAGTAACGTGTTTATTGTGTCCATCTTCTTTCAATTCATTTATTTCAATTAGGAGCAGCACTCTATTCCGTCAGTAAAGCTGTCTTTATACCTGCAGGATTTTCTTATACATTTTTCTCTAGTTTTGCTACTGCTTTTTCAATTGTTGTACCAGTCGCAAATCGGCGTTCATCCTGTTTATCGAAAATAATGAATACATTTTGTTCTGTATCTAAAGTTACTCGATAACTCAAGTTCTTTCGGGTAAAGGTCACCAGGCATTCTCCTTTCGTATAGAATTGACATACTCATTGCATCTAGTGTCTGTTAACGCCATGAGAGATCTTAAAAGGTGAGATATTATGTTGTTCTTCTGTAGGAGGTGCATCAATGGTAGACATATACTCTATTAATTTGTCAGTAGGAAAAAGAGCACAAGAAACGATAAAAGAAATAGCTGCTAGCACAACTGAAATCTTGTGGTATTTTTGGTTTCTTTCATTAAAGTACAGGATCCCTCCAAAGCTAAGCAGGAAAAGAATGAAAAAGAATAAAAACACTTAATGCTCCCCCCTTTCTTTAAAATTAGAATTGAGAATGTTCCTATAAGAAGCTTCCGACAGGCACTGTGATCGCTTCTAACATAATGGTTCTCCTCCTTATATGGATAGAATAGCTCAGATTAAGCGCCGGTTATTGATAAATAATGTCGTAATTTCCGACAAATTTCTCCAATTATAGTCCCCTGTAGAAAAAACTATGAGAGCTGCTGACTTTTGATCAGTCAGCAGCTCTCACAGTCTAATTTAGCGAAGAGTTTCTTGTATTAATTTCGAGCAAAGAGGTTCTTTTGGCTTTTCTGTGATTGTGCCTCTACTACAATTCCATTGTTGTTTCAGCTAAATTGATTTTTGCAGAAGACTGTACATCAAAAACTCTCTGGTACAACCATTTATATAGAATGCAAATTGTCTTTGTTTATCATGCCACAAATGATTTTCATCAAACCAAATAGTAAGAAGAAGTTACTGATCAAAGAAGGAACGCTGATTAATAGCGAATTTCCCCTAATGAGTAAAATCAACCCAATACATAGTCCAACAAAATCAGCAATTATCGGAAGGTAATAATACACTTTTGATAATGGCATTGCTAAATCTGGCATAAAGAATGATAAAACGGCGCCGCATATAAACCATATACCAAAAAGAATAGACAACTCTCTTAAGCTTAATGTATCATTGGCAGTAGTCTATCCAAAAGGACGTTATAGGATTTTTAAACTGTTTTTTTAGGTACTTTAAAAGAAATAACCAATGCAACTAGACAAAAGAAAGTAGCTACATAAAATGACCCATGATACCCCTTCAACAGTGTTTGTGGACTATTTGATGTATTCGTCACCATTGTCATCACGCTGATCATAATAGCAGTCCCCAAAGAACTGGCAATTTGTTTCGTTGTTTTGTTAATCACTGAAGCATCACGGAGTTCAGAATTTGGTAAAGCATTCATCCCAAAGGTGGTCAGCGGCATCAATACCATCGAAATTCCGAGCAATCTAAGAGCATAAAAAATAATTACTATTACCATTGGTGTGGTCGATTTAATAAACACAAATGGAAATGTAAAGGCCGTTAAAAGTGCCATCCCTGCGAGGCACAACCCTCTTGCTCCATACTTATCAAATAATTTCCCACTAATTGGACTCATAATCCCCAATGCTATAGCCCCTGGTAATAAAGAGAGACCCGATTCAAAAGGAGACATATGACGAATATTTTGGATGTACATTGGAATAACCATCTCAAAACTAATCATAGCCATATTTGCGATAGCCAACAAAATACAAGATATTAAGTAATCTTTTTGTTTAAATGGCTCTAAACTTAAAAATGGATTTGATAATTTTTTCTGTCTAAGAACAAAACGATAGATAAAGACACAGCCTAATAAAATGCTGGCAATTAAAAGCCATTTATTCGCATGCTTAGCTGAAATTAGTGACAACCCATAAAGCAATAATCCTAAACCTAAACTAGATTCAATAACTGAAAAACTATCAAGTTTTGTTTTTTCAATGGGTAATACCGGTCGCATGAAAAAAAATGTCAAAAATAAAACGACAACAATAATCGGAATTAGCATCAAAAAGAGAACATGCCAATTATACATTGTCAATATGAAACCAGACAGAGACGGCCCGATCGCTGGTGCCAAACCAATAACAATACCAGCAATCCCCATAATAGCACCACGTTCATTCTTTGGTGATAAATAAAGTAACACTGTTTGAAAAAGCGGCATCGCGATTCCGACACCAATTGCTTGAATCACTCTACCAAAAAGTAACTGAGAAAAAGAACTAGCAACATAGCAAAGGCTAGTACCGATTAAAAAGATAATTTGTGAAGCAATATATAAATATTTAGTATTTACTTGGTGCATTAGCCAACCAGATAACGGAATAACCACCGCTGTAACTAGTAAAAATCCGGTTGTTAACCATTGTACATAATCAGTGGAAACAGATAAGTCTTTCATTAACGATGGATAGGCTGTCGTCAATAGTGTTTGATTTAGGAACATAGCAAAAGTTCCTAACAATAGCGTCATAAATACAAGCTTTGTTTGTTTATTCGTCATTCTAGAATTTCTCCTTTTTTCATTAAATGATAGTCTTTGATCAAAAGTCCAAACCATTAAGTCGTTGTAATACTGAGTATAAGCGATTCAAAATTGATTATTGGCTGAATTCTGTCCGGTTAGACGACATTTTTCTGATAAGTAAAAATTTGAAAATCTAAAATTTAATCTACTTGATTATGCTGCTAAATGAACGAGAGAATCCCTAAAAAATTAGACGACCTCTTCTCCTTTTTACACTATCCGCAGTAATTCTATTTAGCCAATTCATTTTGACTATCCGATAGATCTAAGCAAAAAGCTAGATGTTGAGACATCAAAAAAGCATGCAATTGTCTGCATGCCGTTTCTGTGTTATTCCGTTTATTTATCGATCTTCATAAGTACGGAATCAGTTCTGTACTATAACTGTGGACGGAATTCTTTCTCAAAAATCCGATATCCTTTATTTTAAGGGAAAGTCAGTAATTCATTCAATCGCTTGCATTCAGTTAAAATAGTCTCTAATTTCTTTAGTAAACTAATTTACTAAAAGTGTCTATCATCGACGAGAATTAATTGCCGATCGTCGGATAATCCTTCTATTTCTAGTTATGCAGAAAATAGGTTGCATGCTACAGTTCTTTATAACTTGCCGAAACCTAATTATGACACCTGATAAATAGAACGTTTGTTAAAACTATCCTGTAGTTTGTTTAACTCTGTTTCTAAGAATAAATAGTCCCTTTCCTTCAGAGGATAGTCAATCGTACACACATGCTCTCGCGAATCATATAAAGAAGGCATGGTGGTAACTAGAATATCTTCTACACCTGATTCTGACTCCACTACTGACAGGTTAAATGTATCACTAAATTTCCTATTTAGATTGACTTTCAGATTTTCTCGTACTAAAAATGGGAATTCAGAATCGATCCCTATTATTATCCGCGGATCGTAGCAATTTGGGCTCTTGAAATGAGAGAAGATTGCAGCATATGTTTTAGATAAAAAGACTTTCTCTTGGAGAATATCGGTTTGAAAATCAATCTCTTCAATAAAGTTTTCCAAACGAAAAATTAAATTGTCCGAAAAGGTTTTTCCATTTTTAATATTTTGACCGTTAATATCAAACTCAATTCCAGGAAATACTTTGCAGTACAGGTGTGCACAGAAGCAATAGGTAAAAAATACGTCTTTTCTTTCTTCCGGTATTTCGAAGAATTGTTCTTGAAAATTCTTCATGACTACTTCAGTCAATCTGTAAACATCGGTTTGCTTTTTTTCATGGAACAATAAAATTCTTTCTTTTATGGTATCGGATTTAAACATTCTGTATTGCATTTGTACCATCAACAGAATAAAGTAGATCTCATTATCATTATACAATTGATAATTGTTGATCTCCTGGCTTACGAATGATTCATTTCTTAAAGCACCAATATTTACATAATCATCCCAATTTTCATGAGACTCGATAAAATATTTTTTCTTATTTCTCATTAAGCATACAGCAGACATAAATAGCATCTGTTTTTTGTGTATTTTTGTGGTTCGAATTCCGGCCTCTTCGAAAAAGAAATCGACGGATTGTAAAATTTTATCTTCAGATATATATGAAAAAGGCCAGCTGTCATTTTTGAAAACAGCCCATAAGAACATGTATGTGAATACCCTAATATTTTTTTCTTCGCCAGAAAAAGATAAGCTGGACCTGTTTATCGATACATTAAATTTAGTGAGCAGCAATGAAATTTTATCTAATGATTTTTTTATTGAATACATACTGATGAAATTTTCTTCAGAATATTGTTTAGTGGTTTTTGTTTTAATTAGGCACATGTCAATAAGCAGTTTGACTGTTTCATCAGAATAGATAATAAATGTTTTCAGATCATTTATGGTCCCGGAATTGCTCTCTAACCTCAACCCCTTGAATTTGCTATAGCTTATTTCTACCGTATTTTTACCAGAAGCATTGAATTCTTCAATAATCTCTTCCAGATAATGTACATACCGTTGGATGCTTCGTTCGTTCAATGATAATTCATTGGCTATTTTTTGAATCTCTAACCACTCATTCTCATGCTTAGATAAATCTATTATTCGATAGATCATCTGATTTTTAGTTTCTAATAGATCAAAAAGTTCATTCTCCATGTGTATCCTCCCAAAAAAAGTCAATCGCCGCGAAAACGATTTTTACGACTAGTTTATTTCTCCTAACTTCCTATACTCTGTCATTCATTTGGTAAAGCTAGTATCCGCTTTTTGAATCAACTCTACCACTTCCACTACTAGCATTTTGTTCTCTGAAGCAGATTAGAAAACTTGCACTTGGTCTCTAAAGCAATCCAAGAAAAGTTGACACAGAAATAACTGTTTTTCCATCGTCAACTGATTGAGTATTAAAATTTGTTGATATGAGGTATGCCTCTCAAAGCATACTACTAGCGATTCCTTGTTTACTGTTCTACTATGCCGAGATAATCTTAAAGAAATGAATGAAGACATTCTTTCTCACTTGTTGTTTGTTTTCACGTGATAAAAGAGGCTTTGCGACGGCTCAGCTCTTCCAATCCAGAAAACTGTTCTGTACTTCTATTAAGAAAATAAGTGTTGATGAAAGCAGTAGCCTTTCACCAACACTAGCCCTGACTCATGAACAATGGTTTTGTCATTTTAAAGGGAAATTTTTATTTTTTCGTACGAAACACTTTCTATTGTATCATCTAATTTTGCTGTTGTAATGGCTAAGCCCTTACCAGTCTGTACAAAAACTGTTCGTTCGCTCATATCATATCCTGACCAGTATCTCGTATAATCAGAAACATTGGTATTCTTTTCATTTCTTTCCAAGCCTTTTGGAATGAAAACTGTTCTAAAAACGGAGTATAACTCATTGATTCCATGCTCTTTGCTAAACGCATTTAGGTTGTTTGATAAGAAGAATGCTCGAACGAATCTTGAGGGTGATGTATAATCGCCAGGAAGTCCAAACATTCCATAGCCTGTTCCTCCCTCAATAGGATCAATTACGGCCCCAGTAGAAAGTGTTTTGCTTGCTGTGACATTTACATTATTTAATCCAATGTAATTTCTTATGTTTGTTGTATGGTAATCATATCTTGGGCTATTCGTCATGATAGAAATATGGTCGTAAATAGTAAAACTACCATCCTCCAAAGTTTCAAGAACTATTCCATCGCCAGTTTCATCAACAAAAGAAAAGTGAACTGGGAAGTGGAAATCTGTTCCGCCATACGCATAAGGTTGATCCAGCAACATGAACTCATCAAACTGTTTTCTAATTTCCGCTACTGATTTAAAGGTACTTAACACATAACTAACAAATTCTTCAGCCAACATTGGTGTTTTTTTCTTTGCCGCTATGCTCTCTTTAGATGCCCAGCCACATTCTTTCAACACTTGTAAGTCTCCGGTTAAACCATGTTCATTAATACCATCGAACAACACAGTTGAATCTTTCATTCCTACTCCGATAACCGCGTACTTGCTATCCCAACCTTCCAATTGACTATCAATTCGCGTATTGCTTGGTAATGAAGTAATCATACTTGGTAAGTAGAATCCTGAATCATCGGGAAACATTGGAATATCTAAATCCATTGTTCTTCCCCAGAAAAATTCTCCGGACTTTGATTGAATCTTTACACTTGTACACATAAAAAAACCTCTTTCTCTATTGCCTCATATTTACAAGTTAATATTACACGATCAATTTTATCTTTCTTTTTGGATTATGTCGTATAAAAAGACAATACTAACAATTCCACCCAGGAATTTAATATCTTGAACAGCTTAGTCAGTACACTTTGCACCAATAGCATTTCTAAAAGAATTCGTAGTGAGTAGCTTTTATTAAGCTATAAAAAACGCCCCCCAAAAGTTAGACCAAAAAGCTAACATTGGGGGTGATGCAAATTAATTGCATGCTATTGTTTTATCTGTTTATCGATCTCCATACTTACACAATGAATTTTCTGCTATGCCGATGGACGGAATTCTTTCTTTTTCAAAAATCCAAAATATAATATATTGTAGCTATAGCTATTTTTTTCGTTACTAGGACCTAGTTCATAACGCCTGGCGAAGAGCATTTTGATTATAACTATCTTGTAGTTTAGTTAACTCTGCTTCTAAAAATGAATAATCTCTTTCATTTAGTTGAGAAAAATTCAGTCACCGCTCACCATCAAATTGAAAAAATGATTCGTGAATTGAAAATCCCTCACACTTTTACTGAGCCAAGCTTTTTTATACAGAATCTGAATACGACACACCTAGAGGATATTCAGCATAACCACGGCTTGTTTATTCCTGCCAGTCATGTCAAAACAAGCTTCATCGACACTAGAGATATAGGTGAAGCCGCAGCGATTTGTTTGACTGATTCTCAATATTTGAATAAGGAACTGGAAATTACAGGGCCGGAGGCTTTGAACTACATGGAGATTGCCAGTGAGATGAGTCGGATTTTGGGAATAATGATTACTTACAGCAGGCCTAGCTTGTTAAATTTTTGCTGCACGATTCTTAAACGAGGACTGCTTTTTCATTTGTATCCTTTTTTACTAAAGGCTTAGTGAAAAGAATCGTATTTTTCTTCACAATGTGTATTGACAACCCTAGTAACACTCAGGTACTCTTTTTATAAGGTCAACAAATTGTTGATTTGACAAAGATGAAAGCAGTTACTAAAAAACAGATTGGGGATGGATACATGTTTGATTTAACAGGAAAAGTTGCAGTCGTTACTGGTGCCAGCAGTGGGTTGGGCCGCGATGCTGCCATCGCGTATGCTGAGGCAGGGGCAGATGTTGTCCTTCTTGCAAGAAGACTGGAACGTCTAGAAGAGCTTGCAGCAGAGATCAAAGAAATGGGTCGCGACGTTTTAGCAATTAAAATGGATGTAACCGATGAAGAAAACGTTAAAGCCGGAATTCAACAAGCATTTGATCATTTTGGACACTTGGACATTTTGTTAAACAATGCCGGAATCGCAGTTGGCGGCGGCGTACATCAATTGTCCGTTGAAGACTTCGATAAATCAATGGACGTCAATGTCAAAGGTATTTTCTTGGTTAGCAAATATGTAGTTCCACATATGATGGACAACAAATACGGCCGTATCGTTAACGTTGCTTCGATTAACGCTATTATGGCAGACAAGTCTGATGTATTCATTCGTCATTCTTATAACGCCAGCAAATCAGCTGTCCTAGGCTTAACTCTAGGGATGGCAGCTTCTTATGGTAAATACAATATTACCGTTAATGCCGTTGGACCTGGTTTGTTCGAGTCAGAAATGACTGAAAATACTTTGTTTAAATCAGATGACTTCCTAAACTTGTACAACGGTACCAACCCAATGTGCCGTCCAGGTAAACAGGGAGAATTAAACGGAACGATTATTTACTTCTCAAGTGATGGTGCCAGCTATACAACTGGACAATTTATTGTCGTTGATGGCGGGGGCGCGATTGTGTAATTGCATCAACAATATGAAAACGCAGGCTGGGTGACTTCCCAACCTGCGTTTTTTCTATAGCAGCAATTTCTTCTGATAACGATATGTTAAATAGAAGAAAATACTGTAAACAATAAACAAAATCCCGAAAAACAGGTAAACAAACCAGTAATTAGCACTTTCCACTACCTGTGAAAGAACGTAGATAGCAAAGAAGCTATGAATCATACCTAAAAGTACCGGGGGAAAGAACAGCATTTGGTTTTCCCGATAGATCAGCTGCTCCAAATTCTTTTGGGCAATCCCTAAGCGGCTCAACAAACGGTAGCGCTCCTTTTGTTCACTCGTATCTGACAACTGGCGCAGGCTGACGGTACTAGCAGTGATGATGATAAAGGTCATCACCACAAAAGTAAAAACAAACAACGACAGGCCAGAACTGCTGCGGTTTGCCCGATAGGTTTCCTGATAAGAGGTGTAGTTGCTGCGATAAGAAGTATAAGTATCGGGGTTCTCCTCGCCGAAGTCCCCTTCGATCACCGCTCCGGTCAATTGCTGATTTTGCCAATTCAAGTCAGCCGTAATTGGTGCAATCCAATCAGCCTCTACATTCTTTGCTACTAACTGATTCAAAATGTCTTCTTGTTGATCCGCTACCTCAATTGCGTCAATTTGATAGGTGATTCCTTGGGTATTCTCAAAAGCCTCGTCCGTCACTACCAACAAATTCCGGCTGTATCGTAATGTTGCATCACCCAGATAATTTGTTTCCAACTGCTGAACAGTCAGATTCTTACCAACCAAATGAACATCTCGACTATAATGCCAATAATCCTTGAAAACCGTTTGGAAGGGCGTCATCATCACAGCTGATGTAGAATCCTTCAAACTTATCGAAGCTAGATTAGGACTTAGCTTACGGAAATTTTGATAAGTAGACAGAGCTACTAAATCAATCGGTTCCGGCCGCTCCTCCACTCCGGCACCAGGAAATTCCAACTGCTGCAATCCGCCAACTGTTTTAAAAGTCAGGGTTTGATGCTCATAATTTACCTCTTGATCGAGGGTTGGCTGGATTTTTTCAAAGGCTTGATGGTCCATCATTAAGGAAACAGGGGCTTGTTCCGTCACACCATTCATTTGAATTGAAACCATCGCAGCATTGGCGCCTAAAAAGGTCAAAGCCAGTCCAAGTAGAATGGTCACTGATCCTAGGAAATTTCGTTCGCGGTAGGAACGAAACAAGCTGTCGCTGCGAGAAAGCAGTCGCAGGTTTTGGTAGCCGCTCTTAGTTTTCCGGCCATAGTACCAACGCAGGGTAAAACCGTAAAACAAATAGGTTCCCACTATACATATTGAAAAAATACCAATCATCGTATAAAAATTAGCTCCAACGAAACCTACTCGTTCAATTAAAGCTCTCACGATGCTCAGGTAGTAGACAGCTGAAGTCCAACCAATTAACAGCAAGGCAACACCTAAGACAGCCAAACCATTTTGCCAGCCAACCAACTGAGCAATCCGCCGACGAGCCATTCTTTCCTTTCGTTTTGTGGATAATTTAAAGCTGGAAACCAGCCACAAGGTCTGAAAAGAAACCAGACCCAGCATCACCAATAAAACCAAACCGGTGCTGGTAACCGCATTGGCTGAAAAGAAGAACTTTACCTGCAAGGAAAGATCCATCGCCTTTAACAGCACCATGCTGAACAGCCGGGAAACTAAAATCCCTAGTAAAATCCCGCTGATAAACGAGAGCAGACCGATAAACAGCAGCTCGAAAATGAACAATAAGCAGATTTGATAATACTTCAGGCCGTACAAATGGAAAATCGCAATATCCTCGCGGCGATTCTCAATCAGAAAGCGGCTGGCACTCAGCATGAAAAAGATCAAAATAAAGACCAGCATCGTGTTTCCTAAAGCCAACATCGAATTAACATTGCGAGTGGTGTCGGCACTACGCTGCAGCAGCTGCTCATTGGTCATGGTGGCAAAGGAGTAAAAGACCATCACTGCAAAAACCATACTAAAGAAAAACAGTAAATAACCTCTAGCCTGTTTCTTAAAACTCTTCCAGGCCAAACTGATCAGCATTCGTCTTCCCCCCTCCACCAATTGTTGCTTGCATATCAATGACTTTTTCAAAGAAGGCTTGTCGTGAAGACCGGCGAACAATTTCTGAGAAGAAGCGGCCATCCTTGATAAACAATACACGATTGCAATAACTAGCTGTGTATGGGTCATGGGTTACCATCAAAATAGTCGTATCCTCATGAAAATTAATTTCGGCTAAATAGTGCAAAAAATCCGCCGATGATTTGGAATCCAACGAGCCGGTGGGTTCATCCGCAAAAATAATCTTCGGCTGAGTAATCAAAGCCCGCGCTGCCGCAGTCCGTTGACGTTGCCCCACTGAAATTTCTTCAGGATAGCGGGATAAAATTCCTTCGATATCCAAAATCCGCGCATAGTGGATCAAACGGTGCTGCATCTGCTCATAGGACATTTTCTCTACCGTTAGCGGCAGCAGAATATTATCAGCCACACTCAAGCTGTTAATCAAATTGAACTCCTGGAAAATAAATCCCAGCCTTTCCCGCCGAAAATCAGTCATTTGACTATCCTTCATCTGAGTGATGTCCTGGCCATCAATTTTAACCGTCCCCATTGTCGGCAATAAAATTGTAGATAAAATATTCATTAAGGTCGTTTTACCCGCTCCGCTTGGGCCCATAATGCCGACAAATTCTCCTTCTTCAATAGAAAAATTTAAGTCACTCAATACATTGACCTTGTTTGTTCGGGCACCATAGCTTTTACTCAGGTGCTGCACGTCAATCATTCTCTTCATATTAATTAAGCTTAAAACCAGCCAAGCCTGCTAGTATCAGCCTTTCACTTCCTTTAACGAATTATTTGCGTATTTCTTCATAACTTTTCTGTTTTATCCTTCCGTTTTATGGTATCATATCTAAGGCGAAATAAGGTGACCGACGGCTGATGATTGCCTGACAAATTTGTCATCTGGTCAAAAATTGGTCAAATTTTTTTTGCGTTATTTTTCACAAAAACAAAGGTGATGGCCTGTAGTTTTCATTGAACATTTTCATATCCAAGCACACTATATATAGTGTGCTTTTTCTATTTTTAAGGTTTTTTGCCACTATATATCGTTGCAACCTGGCGTAAAATACTATATGATTAGATAGTTGAAACTAACAGGAATGGAGTGGTTGATATGATGGAAATGCGAACCAATGACACCTTAGTCAGCGATGTTCAACCTACTCTCAAGGAAATGAGAGTCATCAAACGCGACGGCCGCCATGTGGCCTTCGATGATCAAAAAATCTACGATGCTTTGATCAAGGCAGAGACGAAAATCCATGGCACAATTGATCCTTTAGCTCACGGACGTATCCAATCAATTGTCGAACGTATAGACGCAGAGCTTGCTCAACGGTTTACAGATAATGTAAAAATCTACGAAATTCAAAACATTGTAGAGCACATTTTGCTGGAAAGCAATGAATACGAATTAGCAGAGGAATACATTAACTACCGGACGCAACGGGACTTTGCTCGCAGCAAAGCAACAGACATTAACTTTACCATTGGCAAATTGATCAACAAGGATCAATCTGTAGTAAACGAAAATGCTAACAAAGACAGCGATGTCTTTAATACACAGCGGGATTTGACGGCTGGGATCGTTGGTAAATCCATCGGTTTGAAAATGTTGCCGCCTCACGTAGCTAACGCTCACCAAAAAGGCGACATTCATTATCATGATTTGGATTACCATCCATACACACCGATGACCAACTGCTGCTTGATTGATTTTGAGGGCATGTTAAACAATGGCTTTAAAATCGGGAATGCTGATGTGGAAAGTCCAAAATCAATTCAAACAGCTACCGCGCAAATCTCACAGATTATTGCCAACGTAGCTTCTAGTCAATACGGCGGCTGTTCAGCTGACCGGGTAGACGAATTATTGGCGCCTTTTGCCCGCTTGAATTTTAAAAAGCACATGAAAGATGCTGAAGAATGGATTGAAAATCCTGAGCGTCGTGAAGCCTATGCTAAACAAAAAACTCGTAAAGATATTTACGATGCGATGCAAAGCTTGGAATACGAAATCAACACCCTATTCACTTCTAACGGTCAAACACCATTTACTTCACTTGGTTTTGGTCTAGGAACCGATTGGTTTGAACGGGAAATTCAAAAAGCGATTCTGCAAATTCGCATCAACGGTCTAGGAATTGAAAAACGCACAGCGATTTTCCCTAAATTGATTTTCACTTTGCGCCGCGGTGTGAACTTGGAAACTACTGATCCGAACTATGATGTGAAGCAATTAGCTTTGGAATGTGCGACAAAACGCATGTATCCAGATATTTTAAACTACGATAAATTAGTTGAGCTGACTGGCAGCTTCAAAGTGCCAATGGGCTGTCGTTCTTTCTTGCAAGGCTGGAAAGATGAAGACGGAAACGAAATCAACGTTGGCCGCATGAACTTAGGGGTTGTGACTTTGAACCTGCCTCGTATTGCGATGGAAGCCGCTGGCGACCGCAACAAGTTCTGGATTCTATTGGAAGAACGACTGCAAACGGCTAAAGACGCTTTAGTCTTCCGCGTTGAACGCTGTAAGGAAGCAACACCAGCCAACGCGCCGATCCTTTATCAATACGGTGCATTCGGCAAACGCTTGAAACGCAACGGTTCTGTAAATGATTTGTTCAAGAATAAACGTGCGACCATTTCTTTAGGCTATATTGGCTTGTACGAAGCCGCAGCTGCTTTCTTCGGCGGCGACTGGGAAAACGATCCAAAAGCCAAAGAATTCACTTTGGATATCTTGAAAGACTTGAAGCAGCATACTGATGCATGGGGCAACGAATACGGCTACCACTTCAGCGTGTACTCTACCCCAAGTGAAAGCTTGACTGACCGCTTCTGCCGTCTGGATTTAGAACGCTTCGGAATTGTGGAAAACATTACAGATAAGGAGTACTATACCAATAGCTTCCATTATGATGTCCGCAAGAATCCAACACCGTTTGAAAAGCTGGACTTTGAAAAAGATTATCCTAAATACTGCTCAGGCGGATTCATTCATTATTGTGAATACCCTGTATTGCAGCAAAATCCAACCGCTTTAGAAGCTGTGTGGGATTACGGCTACGACCGTATCGGTTATCTTGGTACCAACACGCCAATCGACAGCTGTTACGAATGCGGCTTTGAAGGAGACTTCAAACCAACCAAACGCGGTTTTGAATGTCCACAATGCGGCAATCATGATCCAAAATCGTGCGATGTTGTGAAACGTACCTGTGGTTACCTAGGCAACCCGCAGCAACGCCCAATGGTACACGGCCGTCATAAAGAAATCTCTTCACGCGTTAAACATATGAAGCAATAAAAGCTGGACAAACTCCCTCAGCTTTGGAGCGACAAAGCTAGTTTGGGAAGCTAGACCTCGTTAACAGATCAAATACGAATAAACCAAACAGGGATGAGTTTTCTTATCCCTGTTTCTTTAAAGAAATCAGGTGAAATGATTGCGAAATCCACAGCCCAAAGAATGGCTGGCTAGTGAATTAAGCCAACACTATATTGCTGATTACAAAGCCTTCAACTTTGTCGATGGCGAAGGCGTGCGCAACAGTTTATATGTCAGCGGCTGCCCATTTGCTTGCGAAGGCTGCTTTAACGTAGCAGCGCAAAACTTCCACTACGGCAAGCCTTACACCCAGGAATTGGAAGAACAAATTATCAAAGATACCGCCCACGATTATGTCCAAGGGGTTACCTTACTAGGCGGAGAACCTTTCTTAAATACGCAAGTCTGTCTGCAGCTGATTGACCGGCTGCATGCCAAGTTTGGGGATACGAAGGATATCTGGTCTTGGAGCGGCTATACCTTTGAGGAATTGCTGTTGGACAGCGAGGATAAATTGGAAATGTTGAGTAAAATCGATATTTTAGTTGATGGACGCTTCGATATAGATAAGAAAAATCTAATGCTGCAATTTCGCGGCAGTTCTAACCAGCGGATTATTGATGTTCAAAAATCCCTTGCTAAAGGAGAAGTCGTCATCTGGGAAAGACTTAACGATTCAGACAAAGCCTTTGAGCAAGTAAAAAGAGACAAGCTGATTTAATCAGTGAATACAAACAACCGGCCGTAAGCTTGCGGCCGGTTTGTTTATTGTGATAATAGTAATAATTTATTTGCGGTATTCGCATTACGAATCGTCACATGATTGTTGACAGCTGAACTGGCGATTTTTGACCAGCGGGCCTTGGAGAAGGTTTTGGCCGGCGCCGACCAGAAAATCACCCGGCCATGATGCGTCACCTGTTCATATTCTGGCTTTATTTCGCCGACTGCTTCATACACTTCTGCTACGCTAACTGACGGCAGGACGAAAATCGTATAGTGGATGGAGTCCTTATCTTGATCCCACCACTCTGGTGCATGCTTCATGACTTCTGCTAGTTCTTTCGCTGGAATGATAGCAACCGGAATATTCAGTGCGAATTGCTCTACGATGGCAGCTTCACAAATTTTGATCAGTTCGTTTACGTCCTGATTTTCACAGTTGAAAACCACATTTCCACTGTTGATATAAGTCACTACCTCAAAAAAGCCCAGCTCTTGGAACAACTCTTTTAATTGCGGCATTGGAATTTTATTTCTACCACCTATGTTGATTCCTCGTAAAAGTGCAATATACTTCTCCATAGCCATACCTCCATCTTCATTGGGAATGTTGCTAGTACGTTCGATCCTCCCACAAGGGCAACACAATATTTTCATAAGCCATCGGGTCCAAGTTAGTCAGGGTAATCCCCAACAGCCGGATGCCTTTTTCAATCCCGCCAACATCTTCCCAAATCAAACGGGCTTGAGAAAACAGCTCTTCTTTTTTCACTATGTAATAAGGCAACGTTACGCGCTTGGTTACGGTAGTGTAGTCCGTGTAGCGAATTTTAACCACGACCGTTTTTCCATGTCGCTGAACTCTTCGCAAAGCACCCTCGACCTTTTCTGCTAATTGGCGCAGTTGAGCCAGCACTTCTTCTTCAGTTGTCAGCGCTCGACCATAGGTATGTTCTTTTCCTACCGATTTTCGTTCCCGAGTAACCGAAACGGGGGAATCATGAATCCCGCGAACCTTCCGATACAAAGAATAGCCCATCTTGCCAAATTCCTGAATCAAGAACATTTCACTTTTTTCGTATAAATCAGCGCCAGTAAAAATCCCCATCTCATTCATCTTGGGCACCGTCTTCTTCCCGACACCATGAAACTTTTCAATCGGCAGCTGCTTCAAGAAATCTACTGCTTCGTCAGGTGAAATCACCGTTAGTCCCCTTGGCTTGTGGTTGTCTGAGGCCAGTTTGGCTAGAAATTTGTTGTAGCTGACGCCAGCCGAACAAGTCAACTGCACCGCATCCCAAATATCCCGTTGAATCATACGGGCCACCTTGATCGCAGAACGGATATCCAGCTTATTTACCGTGACATCCAAATAAGCCTCATCAATCGAAACCGGCTCGATGACATCGGTATAACGATGGAAGATCTCCCGCACTTCTTTAGAAACGGCATTATACTTTTCGTGATTTCCTGGTTTAAAGACTGCCTGAGGACACAGCTCATACGCCTTTTGCGCACTCATGGCTGAATGGATTCCATATTGTCGGGCCTTGTAATTGGCAGTCGTTACGACCCCCTTGCCGCCTGTGTCTGAAGGGTGACGGGCGATTACCAACGGATGCTTCGCTAGTTCGGGATCATCCCGTTCCTCCACCGAAGCAAAAAAAGCGTCCATATCAATATGTATAATTTTTCTAGAAGTATCATTTTTTAAGGGAAAATACAGCTCTGCCATCACAGATCACCTGCCTTTACCTCCTTATTATAACCGAACGTGCGTTCAGAGACAAATAAGGAAACGGCTAAGAGCAGATGAGGGAAGTTCATAAAACGAACGTTCCATTGGACTTTATTTTCATCTGTATTGTTGTTGCAAAATATTTGGCTTAATTTAAGCATTTGGATCAAAAAAAGTACCTGAAGAAAATTCCTTCAAGTACTTCTGTCAGTCCGAAGACTCTTATCGTTCAATTAAATTCACTTTGCGAATCAATAACTTGTCTGTCCCACGGGGCAGCTCTTCCATCTCAGCTGTGATTTCGGCGTAAATAATCTTGTTGTTTTCTCGACGTCTCAGCTGGTAAATGATTTTGCCTGTTTCACCTAACTCCCGCAATAATTCAGTCACACCGCCAAAACCGGTTTTTTTGGTGATAAAACCCATTGCAACCATCCGTTCATCCAAATGACGGGCAGAAATAACGGCGCCTTTAGCTATAGAAGAACGCAAAGCGTCCGCAAGTTCTTCTAGTTCTTCTGGCACCGGCAGTTCCCGTTCAACTGGCTGGTATTGTTTATCCCGCAATTCTGTTAATTCTTCTAATAGTTCTTCGTATTGTTCTTTAGTCAGCATCACGCCCGCAATTTTTTCGCGGTTAAAGACATACACACCGGTTCCAGCTTTACGCGCCTGCGCAAAAACATCCATCGGTGATTTCTTTACTTCCGTGATGGAAGATGTGGGAACATCTAACTTCTTCAATTCCATGTCTCTCTTCCCTTCAGCCTCGTTCTATCAATTATAGCATACTAGGGATTTGTAAAGACAGTCTCACTGTTTTAACTTATAAAATAATAAGCAGCTAAGTCAATCAGGTCTTCAAAGCAGAAGTCTTCAAGATAGATTGTTTTCTCCTCCGGTTCATCAGTAGTTGGCGTTCCTTCGATAACCATTAGATCATAATTAATCGACTTTTCATCAATTGCCGGGAAAAAGACCACCGGATGATTCAACTTAATCGTTTGATTCAGCCGTGAACAAAGCTGGCTAACCTCTTCATAAGAGCCGTCAATTTTAAGGCCTAAAGAGAAAGTCGGATTCACTAAGGAAATTGGATATACTCGTTTCAATACAGAGTATAAGGCGGAAGCCAAATAATCAACTTGACAATTGTATAAAAACTGCAGCTCCACCTTGATTCTTCTGCTGGCCGCAAGCAACTCATCAGCGTTTTTTTTAGGAGATTGCTTATAACCAAAGTAAGTTGCCGGGACACCTAACCATAAGTCCAGAATTAAATAGAAAAACCGCTCCCTTAATACTTCTGCAGATTCTGGATCTAATTTTAAAACATCCAGCATAAT
>LIDZ01002049.1_pt1 | contig 21937 bp, 17 predicted proteins | sample 644651 | NCBI WGS metagenome assembly LIDZ01 (sample SAMN03856242, study PRJNA289617) | food metagenome | isolation source: wine grapes on drying loft during traditional withering process | host: Vitis vinifera cv. Corvina | place: Italy: Gargagnago di S. Ambrogio di Valpolicella | collected 2014-01 | reverse complement strand
ATGCGGATCGCTTTTGAAGAACGCTTGAATACCATCTATCCTAAAGTAGCTGCTTTACCAGGTGTTACTTTGAAGAAACCGCAAGGCGCGTTTTACCTGTTCCCTAACGTAAAAGGAGCTATGGAAATGGGCGGCTACGACAATGTAACCACTTGGGTCAATGATCTATTGGAACAAGAGCATGTTGCGCTAGTTACTGGTGAAGGCTTCGGCGCACCAGAAAATGTACGAATGAGTTATTCAAGCAGTATGGAAGATCTGGAAGAAGCAGTGGTTCGTATCCGACGTTTCATCGAAAATAGTCAAAAGTAAAAAAGACGGTTCGGGATAAAAGATAGGAGAGACAATTGTGAAACAGATTCAAATTATTGATGCCAAAAACCATGTTGGCGAGACCGTGAAAATTGGTGCTTGGGTGGCGAACAAACGCTCCAGCGGAAAGATTTCATTCTTGCAGCTTAGAGACGGAACTGCGTATTTCCAAGCAGTCGTTGTTAAAAACGAAGTCGGCGAAGAAATTTTCCAGCTTGCTAAAGACTTAACCCAAGAAACCTCTGTTTGGGTAACCGGAGAAATCCGTGAAGATGCCCGCTCCAAATTTGGTTATGAGTTAGGTGTCAAAACAATTGAAGTCGTTGGCGAAAGTCATGACTATCCAATTACACCGAAAGAACACGGCGTCGATTTCCTAATGGATCATCGTCACTTATGGCTGCGTTCTTCACAACAGCACGCAATCATGTTGATCCGCAACGAAATCATCCGTGCAACCTATGAATTTTTTAACAACAACGGCTTTGTCAAAATTGATCCACCGATCTTAACTGGATCAGCACCAGAAGGCACGACTGATTTATTTGAAACCAACTATTTTGATCAAAAGGCGTACTTGTCACAAAGCGGACAGTTGTATATGGAAGCTGCCGCAATGGCTTTAGGTAAAGTATTCTCATTCGGACCAACCTTCCGGGCTGAGAAATCAAAAACCCGCCGCCACTTGATTGAATTCTGGATGATTGAACCAGAAATGGCCTTCATGCATCAAGAAGAAAGCTTGGAAGTGCAAGAGCAATATGTGGCTTACTTAGTTCAAAGTGTTCTAGACAACTGTGAATACTCATTAGATATTTTAGGCCGTGACAAAGAAGTCTTAAAACGCTACACGCAATTGCCTTATCCACGGATTTCTTATGATGATGCTGTTGAACTATTGAAGGAAAACGATTTTGATGATATCGAATGGGGTGACGATTTTGGTTCACCACATGAAACCTTTATCGCCAATTCCTTTGACCGTCCAGTCTTTATCTTGAACTATCCAAAAGCCATCAAACCATTCTACATGAAGCCACATCCAACTCGTGAAGATTTGGTGATTTGTGCCGATATGATCGCTCCAGAAGGCTATGGCGAAATCATCGGCGGCTCTGAACGGGCAACAGATTATGAATACTTGTTGGAACAAATCCGGGAAGCTGGCCTAGACGAAGAAGAGTACTCTTGGTATCTAGACCTACGCAAATACGGCAGTGTACCTCACTCAGGCTTCGGTCTTGGCTTGGAACGTACCGTTACTTTCCTTGCAGGGATCGAACATGTCCGGGAATCAAGTCCATTCCCACGTTTGCTGAACCGTATTTATCCTTAAGAAAACTGAATTAACTGAGCGACTAGATGCTTTTTGTCTAGTCGCTTTTTTGTGACCCGCAAGTATGAGAGATGTAAAGAACGTCGAGGGACTAAAGACATGAACTAAGAGCACAATCACAGTACAGGCTTTTCCCTGTTGTGACGGTGCTCTTTGTTTTTTTGCAAAGGGAATTGCTTTGATCAGAATGTTTAGCTCTAAACAGCGGTCAGTTGCCTTTATAAAAATAAAAGAGTTCTAGAGAGGGCCAGTCAGAAGATGCGAATCTATATAATGGAAAATAATTTTCTTAAGTTTTTTTACTATAAAAAAATAAGGAAATTCTTCATTACTGCAAAATGTTTGCTGAAGTACAAAATTGTAGAAAAAGCTTGAGATTAACCTTGTTTTCTTATTCTTTAACCTTTTGACCTTAAAAAAGTTGAGATAAAGATAGTTTTGTCTAAATAATTTAGAATTCAGAATATAATTGACGTTTTTGTGTTGATGTCATATAATTTAATTAGAAATAGAAAGTTTAAATTTGCAAATTATTTTCTTAGATTCACTTAGCTTTAAGGGAATAAAAGTATTCAGCTTAGACTTTATAATCACAATTTTGTAATTAAATCTAGTGGCATTTTTTATGGGAATTCAAGTTTAAGCAGGAGGATTGTAAAAAGGAAAGGACGTTGTTGACATGGAGAAAAGGAAAAGAAAATTTTTACAGTTTGTTATGATCACAGTATTATTGGCCTCTATCGGAGTGGGGGTGAGTAACCGGACATTCTTTGGTGGTTTTACAGCTGAGGCAGTACAAACCAATCCAGTAGCAGATGAAACCTCAGAACGTTCATTAACCATTTGGAAATATCAAGTAAAAGATGCTTCCGAATTAGGTGGACGTGGTGACGGTAAAGAAGAGACCGTTACAAAAGATCCATTAGAAGGAATTAAATTTAGAATCCGAAAAGTAACACCAGTGGCTGGCGCGTCTTTGGTTAATCCACTTGTTCAAAAAGAAACAACGCATTATACATTCGGTACTGGAGATTGGACAGTTACTACCGGAGCAGATGGCAGTGTCAAACAAGTATTGGGTACAGGTACAGCAGCAGACGGAGTTTATCTAGTTACTGAGTTAGCAGATGATCGTGGCGAATCACCAACCGTTGCGAAACCAGCTGATCCATTCTTCGTTTACGTACCACAAACGGATCGATCAGATCTTAGCTCATTGATCTACGACGTTGAAGTACAACCGAAAAATATTATGGAATCATTAATTGATCCAGTGAAAACTGTTAACGAGGGAGAAGTTCATTCTATTAAAGCAGGTCAAGAGTTTACCTGGGAAGCAACTGCGAACTTACCAAGCGGTTTGTATACAAAGGCTGCTCAAGATATGGTAATCACGCCGGTCTATGATAAAGATGGAAACCAGATTGACGATATTACCGTAGACGCTGGGGACGAAATCTACGCAGATTACTTCAATATTAACGATACGTTAGTAAAAGAACTACTATTAGACAATGTCGTAGCGCAGGTGAAAACCGAAACCGGTGCTTGGACAAATTTAGTTTTCGGTACTGATTACAAAGTCTTCGTGAATGGTACTGAAAAAACGACAGCACCTGTTACTGACGCGACTGATGCAGAAAAAGTAGTACGCGTTGAATTGACTGATGCTGGAATGAAAAAAGTGGCGGACAACAATGATACAAAAATCCGAGTTGTGTACACCACTCATACAGCAAACGATTATAATGGAACAATTTCCAACAGCTTCAACGTTGACTTCTTGACTCCTGGTTTAGAACCAGTGACTCCGAATATTCCAGATGGCAGCGAGCCTAAGTACTACACTGGCGGATTTGACATTGAGAAAACGGCTGAAGACAAAGCAGCACCAGATAATAAATTGGCTGGAGCAGAATTCCACATTGCCGCAAACGAAGCAGATGCAAAAGCTGGAAAATTCATTGCGACAGATGGCAAGTCTTATTTAGAATCTGAGTTAAATGGATTAACTTTCATAACAGCGACAACTACCGCTGATGGCCGTGCAGAATTTAACGGTTTAGCTTTGAAATGTTATGAAGACAAAAACAACAACGGCAAACAAGACTTAACAGATGACCCTGATACAAACGAACCAACTTTTGCTACTGCCGATATTAAACAAGATTACTGGGTAGTGGAAACCAAAGCACCAAGCGGTTATGAATTATTGAAAGCACCACAAAAAGTTACTGTTGATTTAAGTACAGCCGATGACACGTTGATTGAATTGAATGTAGTCGACAAACCAACAACTGACCTGCCATTCACAGGAGGCGAAAGCAACATGGTATTAGTAGTTATTGCGTTAGGTGCAATTACTATCGGTACAGTTGCTATCGTGGTTGATAAAAAACGACGAGCAGCTTAACTCAAAGAGTAGAAAGAAGGGTTAGAAAATGCATATGACTAAACGGCTCAAACAACTATTCACTTTTTTCCTTCTACTTTTGGTTATTGTTGGAGGGACAGGTATTCTGTCACTAGGTTCGCTTTTAAAAGCAAATGCCAGCAGCACCTCTTTGGTTGATCTCACAATTAATGGTGAAGCCTGGTCCGATGGTACCTTTGAAACAGAAGAAGAATCGGTAATCATCGCACTAACTGCCAAAGAACGCAGCTTATTAGAACTTTCTTATGATGAAGAGCTGCAAATTGTGCCGTTGGGTGAAAACGAACAAGAAAATGCTTATCCAGAATTTGGGCAGGCTGATTTTGATAAAGAACAGTTAATTCAGCATTTTAATGGATCTGCAGATGCAGGTGCTGAGGAAAGTTCAGATTACAATTCAAGTCTGTTATCGGTGACTGAGAACGAACAAAAAGGCGTTTTCTATCTAAGCATGGAAAAAGGCGAGATTCAGCGATTTAGAGTCACCCAAATAGGTGCAGAAACGAAGGAGGTTATTGTACGAAGTGCTCAGGACAATAATCTTGTTCAGAAGCTATTTCAGTTTGGAATTACTAAGCAAGACATAATCCAAGATGAACTTCCTTATTTGGATACATTGCCAGAAGTCAATCCAGAAAGTGAACAACCAGCAGGAAACAATGTAATTAAGCAAGGTTCAGCAGATAGTCTAACTGATCCATTCGGTGTAACTATTGGTGTTAATCGTACAACAGGGCTGGCACCATTTGATGTAAAAGAAGATTCCCATGGAGACGGTAAAGGATATGACTACAGTGGAGAAGATAACATCGTTCGAACATTTGACCAAGTGAGCTACAACGTAAATATCGGGATATCCAATACTGATAAGAGATATAACTCTTTACGAGTGCGTTTGGATACGGAGTTGCCTGACGCTTGGCGGATTGATACATCAGGACAAGTTCGTCAAACAGCAGAGCTTGCTAATGGTACCGTGACAGATACAGGAAATGGCACAAAAAAATCTAGTAGAAGTGTCTGGACCATTTTGGGAAGTGAATCTGGTTCAGGAGGAGTTTCTGGACAAGTTTATTTTACTGAAACAATGGAGACCTTTGGTGGAGTAAACGGAGATAAATTGAAACCGGAGTTTACCGTGACTATTGAGAGTGCCACAACAACAGATGGCGAAACTGAAGTTATCAATCAAATTATTGATAGTAGTATAAAACCAGAATTGAATGATACCGTCTATATCACTGCCAAGCCGTTAGTTGATGCGCATCTTTCTTGGACACCAGCCAGAATGTCCACCTTTGAAAAGGCTACTGGAGACCCTAGCAAGCCTCACTCATTGATCACAAATGTCGGCGTTTATGTTGAGCTGAAGCCTTTACCTGGCAGAGAAGATCTGACATCAATAAAAGGTTCAACTTATCCTTTAGGTGGAATTAAATACAAGCTTGATCAACATATGTTTTACTCTAATGAAGTTACTGGTGATACCGGAATACCGTTGATTATCGGCAAAGACAATCCTCCTCTTCAAGTAATAACTTACGATGGATTGCCTGGCTGGAATATGGATAATAGACGTCAGTTTACAGCGGAGTACGAAGGAATTAAAGATATATACCAGCCTATTATTCGTCAAGGGCTAGGAGCCCCTGTAGGGTATACCAATAGAACATACCCTCCGAATCAAGACTATAGTACAACAATAGGGATATATAATACAGGAAACCCGAAAGTAAGAAATTTACCAGCGGAATCAGATTATAGCATTGAAATAGAGAATACAGATTATACACCGGCAAGCGTTGGCAGAAACAAATGGTTATTATCTGGCGATCCGATGTCTGCTAACGCGAAACCATTTTCAGTCACAGCGATGCAAGTGCTATTTCCATATGATTATCTAGAACAAATGGATGTGGAAAGGGGCAGCATAAACTATAGACTGACGATATCAGAAATTGAGTACGAGGATACCACTCAAGAGGTAGAGGGCTCTATAGATATGATTTGGAAGAATAATTGGCCTGGAGAAATTGCAACTCATGCTGTGGCCCTAAATAGTAAGAGAGAAGGAATTAATACAAATCCTATTGATAGGAAAAATTACACTAGTGCCGGAGACAGTATAACAGCAAAAGGGAACAGTATTTGGGGAAGTTTTTATACAACCTTCGTAGATATTCAAGCTGCAGCAACAATCCTGTATGGCAGATGGAATGCCAATAGTATGAGTTACGATGAGACTCGAAACATTATCTTTAATATTACCGGAGGGAATCTTCAGAACGCTTATTACGGAGTTGGTCCTAAGGTTCCTGATAGTACATTAAAAACTCAGGAGGCCATTGATAAAGAGTATACTTGGTATTCAACTGTAGAAGAAGCGCTAGATAATGGTGAAGTTTCAGCTATAAAAACAAATTATCGAATAACTGATCCGTCAGGACAGGCGAGGCCAAGATTTTTTGTGCCTTTGAAAGCTGTTGGACCAGTTGGTGCGGTGGATAAGGATGGAGAAGCTAATGTATTATTAACGAATGCGTTTAATTATGCTTCTGACGGTGAAACACTGACAAAACATTACCCTCTTACTGATCGCCCTGCTTATAGCCCGACCACTTATGATAAGTATGGTGAAATCACCAATACGCACAATCCGACATCATCTTGGGGTGACACTTTGTATATTGGCAACATGACGATTCGTCCAACCATAGAAGCAGAGAAATCCTCTTACGCACCTGATGAGCACATTAAGTGGACAGTCCACGGAAGTGTCGAAAGTGATTACGAGGACAATCTTAAAGTAACTTTTAAAGTTACGATTCCAAAAGAAACACAATATGTAGATGGCACTGCTAAAGACCATGAAGGTAAGTCGTTGTCTGATCCAACTCGTACTCCTAATGAGGACGGAAGTTGGACGCTAACTTGGACTCTGGATTATCGGAAGCCTGATCTCTACAATCCTAAAGTCACATTTGACACATCGATAGTTTCTTCTCAATTAAATTTTGAGAATAACGTGGCAAATTTGAGTGCAAAAGTCGTCGTTGAAGTTTGTACAGAAAGTGATCCAAACAATCATGATGATTCCAGTGAAGAATTTAGAACAAGCACAGGAGTTATTACCGTTACAAATTCTGGTACGTTAATTGTAGACAAGACAGTGGATCAACCCTATATAGACAATGGAAAAACTGAATTCACCTATAAGGTTGCTTTTAGAAACCATTCACCTGCTCCGATGAAAAATGTTCGCATATTGGATGTACTCCCTTATAACGGTGACGGGAGAGGAACACAATATAATGGGAAATACTCATTAACTAAGGCAGCGCAATTAAATGAGGCTATAAATGGATCTATTTGGTATACTGCTGAATCCGTCGATGTAGCTATAGATCCAAACGATATCGTATTAGGAGACGGAAACTGGCATCTGTTAGATAAAAATATGTCCGATCTAAAGGAAGCGAAGGCGGTCATGCTTGTTTATGACAGTTTGCCTAAGGGAGAAGATATGTCCTTGGCTCTTACATTAGAAGCGCAAGGGCAAAGACCTGGTGATATCTACGTCAATTCTCCATCGCTAAACTCAAATTTAAACTCCTACGTCAATGGAGTTCCTCGCAGCGTCCGGGTAGTCGGCCGAGATTTCTCTGGTGTGGCTTGGTATGATGATGACTACGATGGGCTAATGAATGACCAATCCGATAAAGTTGGTTCAGAAGACTTTGCTGCGGATATTCCAGTGAAGCTTTATCGAACAAGTTTAGTGGATCCAAACATTAAAAATCAATTGATGGAAGAAAGTTTGACTGGCGAGAAATTTGTTATTGATGGAGAATCCCAAGTGAAAACTGACGAAAACGGTAAATACACCTTCACTTGTCTTCCTGAAGGGGAGTATGTCGCTGAATTTATTATCGATGGACAGAAATATCGCGTCACTAAACAATTAGTGGGGGATGATTCCACTAAGAATTCTAAAGCGAACGCCGATTGTAAAACATCAAATTACAATTTACCAGTCTGCAATGACTGTGGACCGCTTTGGAAATTGGCGGATCCTGTTACTTCGACGCATCATACAACGGATGTCAATATCGGCTTAATCCGTTTCGGTACTATTAACCTCTTCAAGTACGAAGCAGGCACAGCGGTTGATGAAAACAAAGATGGAAAACTGGACGACTCGGAAAAGGCTAATGGGAAACCTTTAAAAGGTGCGGTCTTCGAACTTTATGAGGGTCACGATGGAACAGGCAACAGGCTTGGCGAGGCAACTACTGATGAGAATGGGAAGCTGCAATTTGGCGAGCTGAACCTTGGTGAGTACTCGCTGGTGGAAACCACAGCGCCAGACGGCTTTGAATTGTTGAAGAAACCAGTCAATGTAACTATTACAGGTGACAATCAAGTGGTCCAATTATACCAAGACAACGACAGACAAACGGAACTGCCATTTACCGGCGGAAACAATCCAACAATGACGGTATTACTAATCGCCGCAAGTTTGCTAGCAATTGGTTTTATCGGAATGACATTTTACTATCGCCAACCTAATCAAAGGGGGAAACTATGATGAGAAAGTTAACAACGTTTTTCTTCTTCCTCTCTCTTGTTGCTGGGCTATTCTGTCTGCCTCAATTCAATGAGGCAGCAGATACCGGCTATAGTATCACCATCTTAAAGTACAAACTGAATGAAGGTGCAGCTCTTTCAGAAGATGTCCCGATTGATGGAACCAAAGCAGAGCAGGTAACGGATACGAACGGCAATCAACTTGAATCTTTGCCAGGAATTTCTTATGAAGTAGTTCGGGTTTCACCAACGGAAGGAACCAGTGAGTTCCAGCCGGTTGAAGGAATCGATGCTTTTTCAACGACAATAACGACCAATGCCCAGGGAATTGCTCATATTGGAAATCTGACAGCCGGTACGTATCGAGTCAGTGAACAAGCTAATGATATCTTACGAAATGTGATGGAACCGGTGACCTTTGAATTGCCTTTACCACAACGAACCGGTGAAGCTCTGTCCAATATTTATTTATATCCAAAATCTAGTGTACAAGCTGTGCCAACTGCGCCAACCTCACCTGATGAGCCAGTACCGCCGCGAAACTTGCCAGGAACTTCTGGTGAAGAAGAAAACCCCGTTGGTACTGGAACAAGAGCAGCAAGAAGAACTACTACTGCTGCAGCTAATGAAGCCAACCGAAGATTGCCGCAAACCAGCGGCACTCTGGGAACTATGCGGCCGTTATACTTTCTTTTAGCACTGGTCGTGGTGATGGGGGGAATTGGCGGATATTTTATGCAAAACAAGAAACATCGTTTTTAAGTCTTCGTCAACGAGCAGCTCTATAGAGTTGCTCGTTGTTTTAAATCATCTGTAATAAGGAGTGGAGGGCTAAAGGATGAAACAAGCAAAGCCGCAAAAGAAAAAACGTTCCTTTCTAAAGGTCTTCGCTCTAGTGATGATTGTTGCCGGAGTTACTATCTTGTTGTATCCAATTGTCGGTAATTATTTAGCCAATCGCGAACGCAGTGAAGCCACTGTCAAGCACGACCAAGTCCTAAAACACATGAGTCAAGCAGAAATCCAACAGCAACGACAGTTGGCAAAAGAATACAATCAATACATTTATCAAAAGCAGCAGGGGGGAAATCCTGAACCGATGGATTACCAGAACATTGCTAGTATTGGTAATACGATGGGGACCATTGACATTCCGGCAATTGATATTAAGCAGATGCCCTTTTACCACGGTACCTCCTATCAGACGCTGGATAAAGGATTGGGACACGTTGAAACTACTTCTATACCAGTTGGAGGAATCAATACTCGAGCGGTTATTACCGGCCACAGCGGAGTGAAAAACCAAGTTCTGTTTACTGATATTCGCAACCTGAGCGAAGGTGATATCTTCTATATTAATATCTTAGGTGAGCGTCTAGCTTATGAAATCGAGTCCTTTGAAGAAATCTTGCCTAGCGAAGTGGAGAAGATTTATATTCAACCAGGTAAGGATAAGGTCACGTTAATGACCTGTACACCGCCAGGGATCAATACCTATCGTTTGCTGGTGACTGGTCAGAGAGTTTCTTACAAGCAAGCAGTAAATAAAGAGGTCAAAAAGCGCAATACTTTCAGCTATCAAAATGTGGTTTTGGCAACGTTAGCCTTTAATGTCTTTTTGTTTATTTTATTAATGGCAATTTATCGCTATCATTTGAAAAATTATGATTCCAAAGATATTGGTGTTTCTGAAAATGCAGCTAAACAGTTACGACGCTTGTTCTTGATCACGCGGGCCTATTTCTTCCTATTATTTTTTGCAATGCTAGCGACGATTGGCTTTGCCATTTACGGCTATACCCAGATGCAGCAAGAAATTTCAATGGGAGAGATACGGGTAGGAGAGCAGTCTGAGTTGGCTGACTACAATTTAGATAAGATTAGTCAGGCAAACTATGGTGAGAAGCAAATCGCTAGCGTCAATATTGCTGATTACGCCAAAGCTAAAAATATGTTAATGGATACGACCAATCAATGGGGAGTCGGTAAGCTGGTGATTCCAAATGTCGATATTAATCTTCCAATCTTAGCTGGTTTGGCAAATCAAAATTTATTGACAGGGGCAGCAACTTATCAGGCTGATCAGCAATTAGGTAAAAGTAATTACGTTTTGCTGTCCCACAATATTTATGATCAGGACTTATTGTTACACAGAATTCAAAATTTGAAAAACAAAGATATGATTTATGCGACGGATTTTAAAGATGTCTACCAGTATGAAGTTGCTGTGAACGAGGTGATTCAAGACACCGAGGTTTCCTATGTGGAGGAAAACACAGCTGAACAAACGCCAATCATTACATTATTGCGCTGCGAAGGGGGTATTGGGACAATTTATCGACGTGTGGTACAAGGTAGTTTAGTAAAAAAAGAATCCTTAAAAGATATGACAGATCAACAGCTAAAGCAACTAGGGCTTGAAAGAGACGGGCATATTAGAAATGGTGAATTGTTAACTACCGATCCAGTATCAAACATTGTCAAGCTGTGTATGAATATTGCTGCCAAGATTATATCAGATCCGATGCAGACAATTATCCCTTTATTTTTATTAATGCTGTTACCGATAATATTCTTCAGTTTGATCCGTTAAGAGCAAACACATTTAAGCACTAAGTTATATAGTAAGCGGAATAGCTTTCATGGTATGGAAGCTGCCGATTAAGATCTATAAAACTCGATAGCTGCAAAAGGTAATCGGTATTTAGTTGAACTATAGCAATAGTGATTTAGCGAAGTGTTAAAAACGTTTTATCTAGAAGAAAATAAAATCTGACGAAAGAAGGAGAAAACTATGAGTCAAGTCTTACTCCTAACTAAAAATATTTTATCCAATCAGGAACTGCAGGAAAAATTGCAGCAATTAAACCACGAAGTTTGGTGCACTGCCCAGATGGTAGAACAGGTTCAACGTTTTAGCACACCACCAACTCTAATCCAACAATTTCAAACAGTTATTTTCGGTAAAACCATTTCCGATTATGAAACGGAAAACTTGTTGGAATTTTTCTCCCGTTATCCAATTGCTGTTTTACGAGAAGCCGAAATCCTTCCTTCTTCTGAGGAACAGCTTAAATGGCAGGAACAAGGGCTTCATGATTGGATACTAGGAAAAGATAGTATTATTAATCTGCGTGAAAAATTATCACAAACGAATACGGCAATTATGAATAGTTTGGAAACCAATAATCGAGTCATCCCTTTCTACAAAGAAGAAGAGAAAAAGGACTTAGATAATTTACATGTTCGATTGACTGGAAGAGAACGCAAATTAATGGATGCTTTAGTTAAAGCAGAAGGCGAATCAATTACGCGTAATGATCTGTGCAAAGCAATTTGGTCGGAAAGCGAATCACCTTCCAAAATGAGTCAGCTTTCCTGTATGGTCAATCGCATCAAGCGCAAATTCCAAGCTCAAGGAATAGAGGGGAATGTCATTGTGACTCAATGGGGAAAAGGCTATCAGTTGAGTGAGGCTTTCTATCAACAGTGCATCGGCCAGCAGCAGATTTATCAGTAAAAGTCACTATATAATAGAAGAAAAAAACATAAAGTGATCAAGAGAGCGAAAAGGTTCTTTAGATCACTTTTTTTAAGAGCAAGCTGATTTAATATTCTGGATACAAGCAAAACACGAACATTAAACAGGGCGCTTAACATTTAGTTAAACTGATAGAAAGTTTTATCGCCCTTCTTTGATCAAAATACTGCTAAACAGTCATCAATTTTGCTAATATTTCAGTGAAAGCATTTTTCTTAGCAAATTTATATTGTTCCCAATGAAAAATTCGTATATACTACAGCTATGTTAAAAACGAACAAGGAGTTTAAAATGAAGAAAAATGTTCCTTATTTCATCCTTTTACCAGGATTCGTACTATTGGTGTTCTTTTTGATTCTTCCTTTAGTAGCAAGTATTTTTCCTAGCTTTTTGCCTGAAAATGGCGGACTAAGCAATTATGTATCTTTTTTCCAAGATGAGTACAATCGGGGGATTTTCTGGCGTACCCTCCGCGTGTCAAGTATTGTCACAATCGTGTCATTGATTTTCGGAATCCCTACCGCTTACTTTATTGCTGGATTGAGTAAAAAATGGCGGGGAATTTTGATGGCGATGACGTTATTCCCATTATTGACCAATTCGGTTATCCGAAGTTTTGCCTGGATCAATATTTTAGGGAAAAATGGTGTGTTGAACAGTCTGCTGCTGAAAACGGGCTTGCTGGAGCAACCGCTAAACCTGCTGTACACAGAGTTTGCTATTATCATCGGCTCGGTGTATTTATTTTTGCCTACAATGGTCATGACCTTGGTGGGTGTGATGGAGAACATCGAAGGCGAGATGCTAGAAGCAGCAGAAACATTAGGAGCTTCACCCTTCACAGCATTTATGAAAATTGTTTTGCCTCTGTCGATTCCAGGAGCAATCGTGGGAAGTATTTTAGTCTTCACGGGAACCTTAACTGCTTATACTACTCCACAATTATTAGGGGGAAATCAGAAGATGCTGATGTCTACCTTCTTATATCAGCGGGCAGCGACGTTGGGGGATTGGAACGGGGTAGCTGTGATTGCCTTGATTATGATTGTTACAACCTTAATTGTCATGAAGGTCTTGAATTTCATTGCTAAAAAAGTGGACAGGAGAGAGTTTGATAATGCGTAAACAAAAAGGAATGACCATCATTGCGATTCTCGTATTCGCATTCTTATTCTTACCGTTGGTGTTAATCGCCATCACTTCTTTTGGGACGGCGGCAGCTATCCAGTTTCCGATTCAAGGTTTTACCTTGGATTGGTATGCCAATGCTCTTTCTAACGAATCAATTATGGAAAGCTTCAAGCTGAGTTTGCTGATTGGTGTCCTTGCGACCTTCTTGGCCTTACTTGTCGGAGTTCCAGCTTCTTATGCGTTAGCACGTTTCCCTATGAAGGGCCGCAGCTTGATTAAGAGCTTTTTCTTATCACCAACTGTGATTCCTGGGATTGTCGTTGGTTACACGCTGTTCCAATTTATTGTAGTTTCACTAGGCTTGCCAGTATTCCAAGGTTTATTGATGGGGCACTTTTTAATTAGCTTACCTTACATCATTCGGGTAGTTGGCTCAAGCATGGAACAATTAGACTATTCAATGGAAGAAGTTGCTTGGACGCTTGGCTGCACGCGATTAAGAGCCTTTGTTCAAATCGTTTTGCCCAATGTCTCGTCAGGTATTTTTGCCTCATTCATGTTAGCTTTTGTCAATTCCTTCAATAATGTACCAGTTTCGATGTTCTTATCTGGACCAGGCGTGACGATGCTGCCAACATCATTATTGAGCTATATGGAATACAACTACGATCCAACCGTTTCAGCTATTTCAGTGATGCTGATGTTATTGACGATTGGTTTGATGTTCTTGATTGAACGGACGTTAGGGTTAGCGTCAATTGTTTAGCGAAATAATAGGCACGAATTAATGAGGTAGCCGCAAGTAAACTTAGAATAAACGAGGAGCGAAGGATTGTGTCATTTGTAGAATTAAGCGACATTCGCGTCAGCTATGACGGCAAGCTAGATATTTTAAAAGATTTGAACATCTCTATGGAAAAGGGCGAACTGGTTTCTTTATTAGGTCCCAGTGGTTGTGGTAAAACTACCACCTTGCGAGTAATCGCCGGCTTAATCCAGCCAAACGATGGCGATTTTATTTTAGATCAAGAGAATTTGACCAAAGTACCCGTGCACAAACGGAATTTCGGTATGGTATTTCAAAGCTATGCTCTGTTCCCTCATTTGACGATTGCTGAAAATGTGGCTTTCGGTTTAAAACTGCGTAAAGAGAAAAAAGAAGTGCTGGATCAAAAAGTGGCTGATATGTTAAAAATATGCGGCTTGGAAAATCTTGGAGATCGTTATCCGAAGCAATTATCTGGTGGACAACGTCAACGGGTTGCTTTGGCCCGAGCGCTAATTATCGAACCAAAGCTGCTATTATTAGATGAACCATTAAGTAACTTAGATGCGAAATTGCGAGTAGCAATGCGTATCGAGATCAAACGAATTCAGCGGCAATTAGGCATTACTACCGTGTTTGTTACCCACGATCAGGAAGAGTGTTTCTCAATTTCTGACAAGGTAGCAATTATGAATGGTGGAGTCATCGAGCAGTACGACACACCAGAAAACATTTATCGATTGCCAAAAACACAATTTGTCGCGCATTTCATCGGCTTTGAAAACTTTTTTGAAGTAACGAAGAATGCGGATGGTACTTACACAACTGTGGATGGGTCAGTCGTTTCCAGCACATTGCCCCATGGAACAGCGGAAAAAGCAACAGCGACGATTCGCCCAGAAGACATTGAAATTACGGCGGCTGGCCCGATTAAAGGGAAAGTCAACGTACGTACCTTCTTGGGCAAGAGCCATCAATATGAAGTAGAGTCATCATTAGGCAAACTACTGGTAAACGGCAGCGACCAACAAGTGTTTCAAACAGGGGACAGCATTTCATTGAGTTTCCCTGCTGAAAAATTAGTGATTTTAGAAAAATAAAAGGAGCTAACAGGATGAAGAAGAAATTTTTATTGGGCATGGTGGCAGTAACAAGTTTGGCATTGGCAGCGTGCGGCAACAGTGCAGCCAACAACGACGGAGGCAGCACCGGAAGTTCAGATGACAATAGTTCAGCTGCCGGCAGTCAATCATTGGTGGTTTCCACTTTTGGTTTAAGCGAGGACATTGTTAAGTCAGATATTATGGATCCATTCTCAAAAGCAAATGACGCAAAGGTTACTTTAGAAGTCGGCAACAGTGCAGATCGTTTTACTAAATTGAAAAACAATCCTAACTCAGGCGTTGACGTGATTGAATTGGCACAAAACAATTCAACTGAAGGCAATCAAGATGATATGTTTTTAGAAATTACTGAAGCAGATGTTCCTAATTTGGCTAACTTAACAGATGGTGCTAAAGAAGTATTCGAAAGCGGCGCTGGCGTACCAATCGCGGTAAACAGTATCGGTATCGTTTATGACAAAGAAAAAGTCGGCAAGGAAATCACTAGCTGGGATGATCTTTGGAGTGAAGATTTGAAAGGTAAAATTTCTGTTCCTGACATCACTGTAACTGCAGGTCCATTGATGCTTTATGTAGCGAGCGACCATGCTGGTAAAGACATTGCCACTGATAAAGGCGAAGCAGCCTTCGAAGCAATGGAAGAATTAAAACCAAATGTCGTGAAAACTTACTCTAAGTCATCTGACTTGGCAAACATGTTCCAATCAGGGGAAATCGAAGTAGCCGTAGTAGCTGACTTTGCAGTTGACATTATCAAAGGCGCGGCTGAAAATGTCGAATACGTGGTTCCAGAATCCGGTACTTACGCAAACTACAATACAGTGAACGTTCCAAAAGAAACTAAAAACAAAGACTTGGCCTTAGCCTTCGTGAACCACCGTATCAGCGAAGAATCACAAAAAGCGAAAGCTCTATCATTAAATGAAGGACCAACTAACAAAGATGTTGAGTTAACTGAAGAAGAAGCAGAAAACAAAACCTACGGTGCAATTGCTGATCGGGCAGAAGCAGTTGATTTCAAAATGATCAACGAAAACTTGCCAACTTGGATCGACCAATGGAACCGGACTATGAATAACTAGCGATTTCACAAAACTGGCTCTTACCATGACGGTAGGGGCCGTTTTTTTTGTGTCGGGAACTGGATAAGTAAATACGGAGTTGGAAAAAAGAATTGCGTAAAATGGTACTATATAGTACTATTTAATCAAATAGAGGTGATAGGTATGGAAACACAAGGTGGCTTTCTGATGACTCAGATCACTCAGATCAGCGGGCGCATCTTTGAAAAAATGCTGATAAATGCTGGTGTAGAGGAGTTTAATGGTGCTCAAGGACGTATTCTTTATGTCTTGTGGCAAGAGGATGATATCTCAATCGTTGAATTGTCTAGGAAAACGAGTTTGGCTAAAACGACCTTGACCAGTATGCTGGAGCGCATGGAGCGGGTCGATCTGATTAATCGAATTGCTGATAAAACGGACAAACGAAAAATTCGTATTTCACTAACTGATACTGCCCGAAAATTAAATGAGGAGTACAACAAAATATCCCAGGAAATGAATGAGGTGTATTATGCAGGATTTTCTGAAGAGCAAGTAATGTCTTTTGAAAAGGACCTGCAAAAAATATTAGCTAATCTTACTGAGAAGGAGCAAAATCTATGAATAAATCAATCGAGATTTCAAATCACTTTTGTCCCCAGACCTTATTTGTGTACGGCACGACAAAAGAGGATGGCACACCAAACTTTGGGTTGTTTAGCTGGTTCAGTTATTATTTCGACAAGGAAATGGGTGTAATGGCCTGTATCGGAGATGAAAAGCTGACAAAAGATCGAATTCGGGCAACTAAAGTCTTTTCAGCAAGCCTAGTTACCGAAGAGTTGTTACCTGTCGCTGATTATTTTGGCAACACAAATGGCTACAATACGGACAAGATGAATATTCCGCTTGAAATTGAAAAAGGACGAGTTCTAGATGTACCTGTGCTGGCAAAAAGTCCTTGGATTTATGAATTAGAAGTAGATCGATCAATCGTATTGGATGGTGGTGAGGTATTCTTGTGTAAAATTCGAAATGTTTTAGCAGACGAGTACGTTTGTGATGAGACCTTAAGCGTGGAGCAGCGGATGCAGATGATTTTACCGGTTCAATCTATTAGACAGTCATATTTCAATTGGGATGGGACTTCTCCTGGAAACTGGGGTGAACTAATGAAAGGGCTAGGTGGAGTAAATGAGTAAGCTGTTAACATTATCAAACCGAGCTGAGTTTCGGGCTTGGCTGGCAGAAAATGGGACTAGCAGTGATGGGGTGTGGCTGCTGTTTGGTAAAAAAGGCGGACCAGAAACATTGTCTGCTAATGAGGCGCTAGAAGAAGCGTTGTGTTTTGGTTGGATCGATGGTCAAATGAAGAAGCTGGATGAACATTCGTATAAGAAATACTTTGCCAGTCGCCGGGCCAACAGCAACTGGTCAGAGAAGAATAAAAAGCTGGTGGAAAAATTGGAGCAGCAGGGAATCATGACCGACTTTGGTCGAAGCAAGATTAAGGAAGCTAAAGAGAATGGTCAGTGGGATAAACCGAAAGCTCCGACTATTACGGAAGAGGATATTGACAAGGTAGCGGCTTTGCTGGAAGGGATCGAACCAGCGTTTACTAATTTTGAAGCTATGTCTTTATCCGTGAGAAAAACTTATACCCGAGCTTATCTAGATGCCAAGACGGATGCTGGTCGCGAAAAGCGTTTGGCTTGGATGATTGAACGCTTGAATCAGAATTTGAAACCAATGTAAAATGCAGCTAGTTGGAAAGAAACTTTAAGAAGCAGTTTCCAACTAGTTTTTTATTACTTAAAAAGCGAAAATACTTTTGGCAAGGCGAATTTGGTTTGCTAAAATGAAGGATAGAAAACGAAGGATTAGAGGTATCAATCATGCAAGTAGATAAGATCATAAAAAATGCACAGGTGTTTCAAACACCGACACGAAGATTTGTTAAACAGAATGTCGCAATTAAAGGAGACAAGTTTTATTACATCAGCTCTGAGGAGTTGAAGCAGCTTTCTAGTGAAACGATTATTGATGCAGAAAATCAGTACATGATTCCGGGGCTGTTGGATATTCATATGCACATTGAAAGCTCCATGACTACACCAACTATTTTTTCAGAGTCCGTTTTACGTTACGGTGTGACGACTGTTGTGGCGGATGCTCATGAGATGGCGAATGTATTTGGTCTTGAAGGCTTGAAGCATTTTATGGCCGCAAAGACTAAACTGGATATCTTTCATGCCATTCCTTCTTCAGTTCCTTCCACAACGCCAGAATTGGAAACAACGGGTGGAGTGATCGGTTTGCCGGAGGTTAAGGAATTATTGCAAGACCCGCGGGTGATTTGCTTAGGAGAAGCCATGAACTTTAAAGGCATTGCGTATGAGCCGGATTCATTGATTGCGGAAATTATTGCTTTGTGCAAAAAAAAGCGGCCAACTATGCCGCTGGAAGGGCATATTCCGAAGATTTATGATCAGGAATTAGCGGATTTCTTGTATAGCGGAATCACTTCGGACCATACTCACCAATTTCCTGAGCATTTATTGGATAAAATCCAAGCAGGCTTGTTTATTCAGTTTCAAAATAAGTCGATTACGACAGAAAATATGTCAGTGATTAACGAGCATCAATTGTACGATTTTGCCTGCATTATTACCGATGATGTGATGGCGGATGATTTGTTGGAAGGTCACTTGAATGAAAATTTGAAAAAGGCTGTGGCTAATGGATTGCCGATGGAACAGGCAATATACATGACGACTTACACACCAGCCCGGCGTATGAGCTTGAACGATCGCGGCATAATTGCACCGGGACGAGTAGCAGATTTCATTTTACTGGATGATTTAGCAGATTTTACGATTGCGTCTGTCTATAAATCAGGGGAAAAAGTATTCCAAAAGGGCGATAGCTTCCACCATCCAGAAGTAATCGAAGAATTTCCAGCAGACTATCAAAAGAGTGTCCGCTGTCGTTCGCTGACTAAGGAAGATTTGCAGCTGAAGGTTCAAACCGAGAAGGATCAGGTTCGCTGCAATGTCATTCAAAAACAAGTAGTAGGAACCTTTACTCAACCGATTGTTAAGGAAATTCCGGTAGTAAACGGCGTTCTTGATTTGGATGCGGCGGATTGCAGTTTGCTATTAGTAATGGAACGTTACGGTATTAATGGGAACGTGGCTTATGCGTTGATGGATCAGCCAATTAAAGCTAAAGGAGCGATTGCGACGACTTGGGCCCACGATCACCATAATTTAATGGTGATGGGCAACGATGAAGCATCGATTTTAGCTGCCCAACATAAGCTGTTGGAGATGCAGGGGGGCTATGTTGTAGTTGAAGACGGTGAAGTAACAGCGACATGTCCTTTGCCGATTGGTGGGATTTTATCGCAAGCACCTGTGATCGAATTAGGCAATGATCTGAAAAAAGTCCGGGCGGCGATGCAAAATTTAGGTTATGAAAACGTGAACGAAATTATGTCTTTCTCTACCTTATCATTACCGGTTTCACCAGCGATTAAAGTGACCGATAAAGGGATGATGGATACGAAAAATCAAACCTTTTATCCGTTGGTTTTCCCAGAGGATGGAGTCCTGTTAAATGAAGCAGCTGATTAAAAATGTCCGTATCCTGACGATGGATTCCGATTGGACAGAGTACAAGGATGGTTATCTTTTAATAGAAGAAAACCGCATCAGTCAGATGGGTGAGATGTCCGATTCATTGCCTTTAGCCGACCAGATTATCGATGGCAAGCAGGGAATTTTGCTTCCGGGAATGATAAATACTCATACCCATACTGGCATGATTCCTTTTCGCTCGTTGGGAGATGACGTGCCAGATCGTTTGCGGCGTTTCCTGTTTCCGTTGGAGCAGGTAATGACACCTGAGCTGGTGCGGGCTTCAGCCGAATATGCGATGGCGGAGATGCTGCTGAGCGGAGTAACAGCTTTTTGCGATATGTATTATTTTGAAGACGAAGTGGCTCAGGCGGCGGAAGCGATGAAGGTTCGGGCTTTGTTAGGGGAAACAATTATCGATATGGCTACCTGTGATGCCGAAAATGCGGCGGAAGCTTTAGCTTACTGTGAGAACTTCATTCAAAAGTGGCAGAACCATGAAATGATTACCCCAGTGATTGCACCGCATGCCCCAAATACCAATGATCAAAAAACGTTGGAAGCCATTGTTGCTTTGAGTCGCAAATATGATGCGCCAATTACCATGCACGTTTCGGAGATGACCTACGAGATGGAAGAGTTTGCTGAGAAATACAAGCAAACACCAATAGAATTCTTGCAGGAATTAGGCTACTTTGATCAGGAATTTATTCTGGCCCATTGTATTTTTATGACCGAGGCTGATATGGTGCTGGCTCAAAGGTATCGCGAGAATGTGCGGATCGCTCATTGTATCGGAGCCAATACGAAATCAGCTAAAGGTGTGGCTCCTGTTCGGGGAATGCTGGATCATCAATTGACAGTAGGTTTGGGTACAGACGGACCAAGCAGCGGCAACACATTGGACTTGTTTACTCAGATGCGGATGTTTGCGAATTTTCATAAAACGCACTTGGCAGATCGCGGCGCGTTTCCCGCTCGTGAGATTGTCCACTTGGCAACAGCAGGTGGTGCTAGAACTTTAGGACTCTTCGATCAGGTAGGTTCATTAGAGATTGGCAAAAAAGCGGATATTATAATAGTAGAAACTAGTTCGGTGAACATGTTCCCGATCTTTGATCCTTATTCGGCCTTGGTGTATTCGGCCAATGCCAGCAATGTTTCAGATGTTTGGGTGAATGGCCAACAGTTGGTAAAGGAAAAGCAATTAGTGCAGGCTAATGTTCAGCAAATCAGAGAGACACTTTATCAGCAGATGAATCGTTTTGTTGTGGAAGCTAAACGCCGAGCGGCCGAAATTTAAACAAGGAGGATCATATGGCAGAGCATAAGATTTTTAGTATGAGTGTAGCCAGTGTTTATCCGCATTATGTCACGAAGGCAGAGAAAAAGCAGCGAACGCAGGCTGAAGTTGATGAAATTTTCCGCTGGCTGACAGGATATAGTCAAGAAGAATTAGAAACTCAGTTGGCAAAAAAGGCCGATTTTAGAACTTTTTTTGCTGAAGCACCAGCCATGAATCCTAATCGTGAATTGATTAAGGGTATCATCTGCGGTGTGTGGGTGGAAGAAATTGAAGATCCGCTGATGCAGGAAATCCGTTACTTGGATAAACTAATTGACGAGTTGGCTAGAGGAAAGAAAATGGAGAAGATTTTACGGAAGTAATAGACTATAGAAGCGATCCTGTTGAGTTAGGATCGCTTTTTTCGCTATACAGGTTAACTAATTTTGATTAGAAGCCAGGCAATGCCAAATATCGCCACGCATTCAACAATAAATTCCAGCCAGCTATCTTCTTTTTTTAGGAAGGTACCACCGAATTGGTTTTCTTTAGGCAGCATATCTCTTAAAAAAATATTACTCAATAATAAGCCAAAAGTAACGATGTAAAAACCTAATCCCCACTTAGGTGTAGAAAGTAGGAAGTATAGATACGCAATCAGCAGGGAATCCCCCACAAGTTTAATTCTTCGTATTTCTTTTAGTGTCATTGTCTCCCCACATTCCTTGTTCATTTATTCA
>LIDZ01003022.1_pt3 | contig 22042 bp, 18 predicted proteins | sample 644651 | NCBI WGS metagenome assembly LIDZ01 (sample SAMN03856242, study PRJNA289617) | food metagenome | isolation source: wine grapes on drying loft during traditional withering process | host: Vitis vinifera cv. Corvina | place: Italy: Gargagnago di S. Ambrogio di Valpolicella | collected 2014-01 | reverse complement strand
GTTGCTTCAACCTGGTCGAAAGACAATGCCGGTGCTGCGGCTCTGGCGGGTGCGGTAGGTTACTTTATCCTCACCAAATCAATGGTCACCATCAATCCAGCAATCAATATGGGCGTGTTGGCCGGTATCATTACCGGACTGGTTGCCGGTGCGACCTACAACCGTTGGTCCGATATCAAACTGCCTGACTTCCTGAGCTTCTTCGGTGGCAGACGCTTTGTACCCATTGCGACCGGCTTCTTCTGTCTGATTCTGGCAGCGATATTTGGCTACATCTGGCCACCGGTTCAGGCCGCAATCCACGCCGGTGGTGAATGGATTGTGTCTGAAGGGGCATTTGGTGCTGGCGTCTTCGGCTTCGTTAACCGTCTGCTGATCCCAACCGGTCTGCATCAGGTGCTGAATACCATCGCCTGGTTCCAGATTGGTGAATTCCATAATGCGGCAGGCGCGGTGTTCCACGGTGATATCAACCGCTTCTACGCTGGCGATGGCACCGCAGGCATGTTTATGTCTGGCTTCTTCCCGATCATGATGTTTGGTCTGCCTGGCGCGGCGTTAGCGATGTACCTGGCCGCACCGAAAGAGCGTCGTCCAATGGTGGGCGGCATGCTGCTGTCGGTGGCGATTACCGCCTTCCTGACCGGTGTGACCGAGCCGCTGGAATTCCTGTTCATGTTCCTGGCGCCGATGCTGTATCTGATCCATGCGCTGTTAACCGGTATCAGCCTGTACATTGCAACCGCTCTGGGTATCCATGCTGGCTTCTCCTTCTCAGCGGGGGCGATTGACTACGCGTTGATGTACAACCTGCCGGCGGCCAGCAAAAACGTCTGGATGCTGTTGGTGATGGGCGTAGTGGCATTTGGTATCTACTTTGTGCTGTTTACCGCGGTGATCCGCATGTTCAACCTGAAAACCCCGGGTCGCGAAGATGCCAGCGCGGATGTGGTCGACAGTGAGGCCAACAGCAACACGGAAGAAGGACTGAACCAGCTTTCCCAGCAATACATTGCCGCGATTGGCGGTTCCGATAACCTGCAAATCATTGATGCCTGTATTACCCGTCTGCGTCTGTCGGTGAAAGATGCCGGCCTGGTCAACGATGCTGCCTGTAAGCGCCTGGGCGCTTCTGGCATTGTTAAACTGAACAAGCAAACCGTTCAGGTTATTGTCGGTGCGAAAGCCGAATCCATCGCTGAAGTGATGAAAAAACTGATTGCTAAAGGCCCGATTGCTGCCTGGTCCTCCACCGCAGCGCCAGCCCCTCAGGTAGTGAAAGCAGCGCCTCAGGCGGTGCCAAACGCCCCTAAAGGCGTTATCGCAACGCTGGTTGCTCCGGTTAGCGGTGAGGTTGTCGCGCTGGAACAGGTTCCGGATGAAGCGTTCGCCAGTAAAGCCGTGGGTGATGGCCTGGCGATCAGGCCAACCAGCAGCACCGTATTGTCTCCTGCTGCCGGTATCGTGGTGAAAATCTTCAATACCAATCACGCTTTCTGCCTGGAAACTGAGAAGGGCGTTGAGGTAGTGGTGCATATGGGACTGGATACCGTTGGACTGGAAGGCAAAGGCTTCACCCGTCTGGTGGAAGAAGGTGCTCAGGTCGTTGCCGGTCAGCCGGTGCTCGAGATGGATCTGGCCTTCCTTAATGCCAACGCCCGCTCGATGATCAGCCCGGTTGTGGTCAGCAATATCGATGACTATAGCGGCATCACGCTGGTAGCCGGTCAAACCGTGGTGGCAGGTGAAAGCCGCCTGTACGATATTAACGGCTAAACGCTGATTGCGTTACAATGAACGGGCGGGAAGCGATTCCCGCCCTTTTTTTATCATTATCCCGCAACAAACGGTTGTTTCCCTTCCCGGCTTTGTGGATCATACTCCGTTATTTCACGCACTTCTTATGCTAAGCATTACTGAGGAAATTAAGATGAGTGAGGCTGAAGCCCGCCCAACTAACTTTATTCGTCAGATCATCGACGAAGATCTGGCGACCGGTAAGCATGCCAGCGTGCATACCCGCTTCCCGCCGGAACCGAATGGTTATCTGCACATTGGCCATGCCAAGTCTATCTGTCTTAACTTTGGTATTGCGCAAGATTATCAAGGCCAGTGCAACCTGCGTTTTGATGACACCAACCCGGTCAAAGAAGACCTGGAGTTTGTTGAGTCGATCAAACAAGACGTGCAGTGGTTGGGCTTCGAGTGGACGGGCAACGTTCGCTACTCCTCTGACTATTTCGATCAGCTGCACAACTATGCCGTTGAGTTGATCAACAAAGGCCTGGCCTATGTTGACGAACTGAGCCCGGAGCAGATCCGTGAATATCGCGGAACCCTGACCGCGCCTGGCAAAAATAGCCCGTACCGCGATCGTACGGTTGAAGAGAACCTGGCGCTGTTTGCAAAAATGCGCAACGGTGAGTTTGCCGAAGGGACTGCCTGCCTGCGTGCAAAAATCGATATGGCTTCCAGCTTTATCGTGATGCGCGATCCGGTGTTGTACCGCATTAAGTTTGCTGAGCATCACCAGACCGGTAACAAGTGGTGCATCTATCCAATGTATGACTTCACCCACTGCATTTCCGATGCGCTGGAAGGGATCACACATTCACTCTGCACGCTGGAGTTCCAGGATAACCGCCGCCTGTATGACTGGGTGCTGGATAACATCACCATCCCGATGCATCCACGTCAGTACGAGTTCTCTCGCCTGAATCTGGAATACGCCATCATGTCCAAGCGTAATCTGAATCGTCTGGTGACAGACAAGATTGTTGAAGGCTGGGATGACCCGCGCATGCTGACCGTTTCCGGTCTGCGCCGCCGGGGATATACCGCCGGTTCAATCCGCGAGTTCTGCCGCCGTATCGGCGTGACCAAACAGGACAACATCGTGGAAATGGCTTCACTGGAATCCTGTATTCGCGATGATCTCAACGAGAACGCGCCGCGTGCGATGGCGGTGCTGGATCCGGTTAAGCTGGTGATTGAAAACTTGCCGGCGAATCATGAAGAGATCATCACCATGCCTAATCATCCGAATAAGCCGGAGATGGGCACGCGTGACGTTCCGTTCAGCCGCGAGATCTATATCGATCGTGCTGACTTCCGTGAAGAAGCGAACAAGCAGTATAAGCGTCTGGTGTTGGGCAAAGAAGTTCGCCTGCGCAACGCCTACGTGATCAAAGCGGAACGCATCGCGAAGGATGAAGAGGGCAATATTACCTGCCTGTTCTGTACCTGCGATACCGAGACCTTAAGCAAAGATCCGGCTGATGGCCGTAAAGTGAAAGGCGTTATCCACTGGGTGTCTGCTGAACATGCACTGCCTGCGGAATTCCGTCTGTATGACCGTCTGTTCAGCGTACCAAATCCGGGCGCGGCAGAAGACTTTATGACTACGATTAACCCAGAGTCTCTGCTGATCCGTCAGGGATTTGTCGAGCCTGGTCTGCAGAAGGCAGAAGCCAACAGCCCGTATCAGTTCGAACGTGAAGGCTACTTCTGTGCTGACAGCCGTTATTCCAGCGCCAACAATCTGGTGTTCAACCGCACCGTTGGCCTGCGCGATACCTGGGCAAAAGCGGGCGAGTAACGCTCTCTGATGGCCAGACAAGAACGCAGCCTTTGTGCTGCGTTTTTTTTGAAGAAAACCGGGCGCGATGCAATATTTAAGAATATTATTAAACAAGACCGCCAGCCAGTCATTAATACGCTAAGAAGATGTTGTCTTTCTGTAATTAGAATGATTCCGCAAAATATTATTTAATCTTAATCTTAATCTTAATCTTAATCTTAATCTTAATCTTAATCTTAATCTTAATTAAGTAAATCCGAATTAAATTAGCGTGCTATTTATATCCTTTCATTAATAACGGCCTTTTTTGTGCCGCCGCTCATACTTTCCTCTTTCACTTTTAAATAGTCATTGATAATTCGCGTCGCGAAAAATATCATCGACTTTGAGTTTCGTCGGTTAGAGGATGCTTATAACCAATTGATATCATGGCTCTGATTGGGGCCTTACTCTTATGGAAGAGGGGTTATCTATGTCTGCTTTTACCTCATCACGTCAAGTGGTTGCGGGCGCAGTCGCCTGCTGTACGCTGTTATCTGTCCCGCTCTTTATTCCGGATGCTAAAGCTGCCGGGTTTATTGATGATGCCACATTAACGGGCGGCGTTTATTACTGGCAACGCCACCGGGAAAGAAAGGATCTGAATCCTGATAGCGATAAGTTTGGCCAGTATCAGCAAAATCTCCATCATTCTACTTTTAACAGTAAACTGGATTTTTCATCGGGTTATGTTGCCGATATTATTGGACTGGATTTAGCGGTATTTGGCGCGCTGGAAATGTCAGATAAAGGCCCGGCAGCGCCAAATGAGATTGGCTTCAGCGATGCCAATACGCGCTGGGATGAAAAATGGAGCGGTGATAAAAACGGCGCCAGCCTTTACAAAGCGGCATTGAAATTAAAACTAAACGATTACTGGCTACGGGCCGGTTATTTACAGCCGCAGGGACAGACGCTGCTGGCGCCAAACTGGAGCTTTTTACCGGGCACCTATCGCGGAGCCGAGCTTGGCAGCCAGGTTGATTTTGCTGATGCAGGGGCACTATCACTTTCCTATATGTGGAGCGATGAGTATAAGGCCCCCTGGTATCGGAACACCTATCACTTCCGCAAGGCGGATGGAAAAACGGGCATTTCGTATCTGCATTCGATAGGGGCAAAATACGACTTCAAAAATGACCTGCTGTTGGAAGGCGCTGTTGGTCAGGCGGCCGGTTATATGGACCAGTACTTTACCAAACTCTCATACACCTTTGCGCTGGCTGAAAATCCGCTTGCCACCAGCTGGCAATTTTATGGCGCCAGGGACAAAGAGCGCGGTGGCGCAGCCAACAGTAATGATGTCTATGACGGCCTGGCCTGGCTGCAGGCGCTGACCTTCGGTTATAGCGTGGGGCCTTTCGATCTGCGTCTTGAAGGCACCTGGGTCAAGGCCGAAGGAAATCAGGGCTATTTCCTGCAACGTATGACGCCGGGTTATGCAACCTCGAACGGTCGGCTGGATGTCTGGTGGGATTCCCGTTCCGACTTTAACGCGAACGGCGAGAAAGCCCTGTTTGCCGGCGTGCTGTATGAGCTGAAAGGCTGGAGCCTGCCGGGCCTTTCGGTTGGCACCTCCTATGCTTACGGCTGGGATGCCAAACCCAACAGCAAACCAATGTATAACCAAAATACCCGCCTGAAAGAATCTGCCTGGAATCTGGACCTGCTCTACAAAGTGCAGGAGGGCAGGGCGAAAGACACCTTATTCAAGCTGCACTACACCCGATTCAATAACCATTCCACCCTTCCCAGCTGGGGCGGCGGCTACAGCAATATCTTCCAGGATGAAAAGGATCTGAAGTTTATCGTCACCGCACCCTTCACAATTTTATAACGCGAGTCTTGCGGCGAAATGAAGAAAAACGACCAACCTACGGACAAGGAATAAAGGATGAAAAAGTTCAGAGCCAGTTTGATAGCGGTTGCGCTGATGTCTGTATTATCCAGCGGCGGAGCCGTTGCCAACCAGCAGTTAGTTGATCAAATCAGCCAGTTTGGCGTGAAATACAAAGTGACGGACAATCTTGCTGCCCAGCATGGCGTTGATTGTGCCGGTTTAGGCGCGGACTGGGCCTCCTGTAACCGTGCCACCATAACCCTCACCAATCCGGGACCCGCCATCGACAGTAAAGACTGGGCGATTTATATGTCTAACGTGCATGAAACGCTGAAGGTCGAAAGCGATCAGTTTCGCATGGTGCATATCGTCGGGGATTTAACCCGGCTGGAACCGACAGACAAGTTTAAAGGTATTGCAGCGGGCGAAACCATCGACATCCCGATCATTAATGAATATTGGCAGCTGTTTATTACTGATGTGATGCCGCGCTGGTATGCGACCTCTGGCGATGCGACGCCGAAAATCCTCATCAGCACGGATACCGAGGAGTTGACCAACTTCGTCGAGCCCTTTGGCGACCAATGGAAGCGCATCGCGGACGATAAGAATATATTGATGGATGCACAGGGCCGCTTTCTGAAGAACAGCGACGTCGCGCCTGTGGCCGCAGCTATGTTACGCGGGCAAATCCTGCCCACACCAATGCAGGTGTCAGTATTTTCTGAGGATGTCGATCTCTCTCGCGGCGTTAAACTGGATTTGGCAAGCCTGTCGGTAGAGAAGGCGGAGGCTATACGAGAACGTTTTGCGCTGATGGGGGTTAAAGAGCAGTCCGGGGGATACCCCATCACCACCAAAATGAGTCAAAACGTCCTCGGTAAAAAACTGTCCGTGCCGGGGGGATATACCCTGAATATTGGTAAGGACAAGGCGGAAGTGGTGGGTTACGACCAGAACGGGGTATTTTACGGTTTGCAGTCGATCCTGTCGTTGATCCCGGCTGATGGCAGCCTGAAAGTGGCGACGTTGCAGGCCAGCGATGCCCCGCGTTTCCCATACCGGGCCGTGTTCCTTGATGTGGCGCGCAACTTCCACAGCAAAGCGGTGGTGCTGCGTTTGCTGGACCAGATGGCGGCGTGGAAACTCAACGTGTTCCATTTCCATCTGAGCGATGATGAAGGCTGGCGGATCGAAATTCCTGGCCTGCCGGAGTTAACGGAAATTGGCGGCAAGCGTTGCCACGATCTTGAAGAGAAGCGCTGTTTGCTGCCACAGTTGGGATCCGGACCAAACAGTGATAACAGTGGCAGCGGTCATTTCAGCCGCCAGCAATATATCGACATCGTGAAGTATGCCGATGCACGTGGCATTCAGGTTATCCCGGAAATCGATGTACCCGCCCACGCCCGTGCCGCAATCATCTCAATGAAGGCGCGTCACGACCGCTTGTCTAAACTGGGCAAGGTTAATGAGGCCAATGAATTCCGCCTGATTGATCCGACCGACAATTCCAATACCACCTCCGTGCAGCTTTACGATCGTACCAGCTATCTCAATCCTTGCCTGAGCTCCTCGTTACGCTTTACCGACAAAGTGATTGGTGAAATTCAGGCGATGCATAAAGCCGCCGGGCAGCCGCTGAAGACCTGGCATTTCGGCGGAGACGAAGCCAAAAACATCCGTTTAGGCACCGGCTATTCGGACATCAAAACGCCGGTTGCGGGCACCGGTTTACTGGACATGAGCCAGCAGGATAAGCCGTGGGCGAAGTCTCAGGCTTGCCAGAAGATGATTGAAGACGGAAAGATTGAAGACATGGATCATCTGCCGAGCGACTTTGCCTTAAATGTCAGCAAGCAGGTTAAGGCGCATGGCATCGGTAAAATGCAGGCCTGGCAGGACGGCGTGAAGGACGCTAAAAATGCCAAAGCCTTTGCGACGGACAGGGTGGCAGTTAACTTCTGGGACACGCTGTTTTGGGGTGGCTTTGATTCTGCCAACGACTGGGCAAATAAAGGCTTTGAGGTGATCGTCTCCAGCCCTGATTACCTTTATCTGGATTTTCCTGCCGAGGTGAATCCGCTGGAGCGAGGATACTACTGGGGCTCGCGCTTTACCGATGAGCGAAAAATTTTCAACTTCACGCCAGATAACTTGCCACAAAACGCCGAAACGTCAGTCGACCGCGATGGCAAAAACTTCACCGCAACATCTTATAAACCCTGGCCTGGTGCTTATGGCATCTCCGCTCAACTGTGGAGTGAAACCACCCGCACCGACCCACAGGTGGAGTACAAGCTTTTCCCTCGCATTTTGTCGGTGGCGGAGCGAGCCTGGCACCGCGCAGCCTGGGAACAGGAGTATGAAGCCGGTAAGGAATATATCGGTGGAAAAACCCGCTTTGTTGACCAGCAGGCTCAGCTAAAAGACTGGCAGCGGTTTGCCAATCTTCTGGGGCAGCGTGAGTTGGCAAAACTGGATAAAGCCGGTATTGCCTATCGCTTGCCGGTACCTGGTGGGGTGGTGCAAGACGGTAAGTTGCTGGTGAACATTGAGTTGCCGGGATTAACCGTTGAGTACAGTCTGGACGACGGGGCAACCTGGCAGCAATGGCAGGCAACTCAACCGCCGGCGGTGGCCGGTAAGGTTTTGCTGCGTACGCGCAGTCCTGATGGCCTGCGCGTCAGCCGCACTGAAACGCTGTAACGGGGCGACAGGCAAAAAAAAACCGGTGAAGGATCACCGGTTTTTTGCTGTTAGTGTAGATTACTTGTCGTGCAGCGTCTCATCTTCACGGCAGTCACCCGTTGAGCAGTGACCGTAAAGGTACAGGCTGTGGTTACTGAGTTTGATGCCGTGGCGCGTGGCGATATCACGCTGGCGAGCTTCGATGTTTTCATCACGGAACTCGATCACCTTGCCACAATCCAGGCAAATCAGATGATCGTGGTGATGCTGTTGAGTCAGTTCGAAAACGGATTTACCGCCTTCGAAATTATGACGGGTAACGATCCCGGCATCATCAAATTGGTTCAGAACGCGGTAAACCGTCGCCAGACCAATCTCTTCGCCCATATCAATCAGACGCTTGTACAAGTCTTCCGCACTGACGTGATGGCCCTCAGGTTCCTGAAGTACTTCCAGAATTTTAAGTCGTGGAAGCGTGACTTTCAGGCCGGCCTTCTTTAATGCGGTGTTATTGTCAGTCATGCGGATATTGTCCTGTTACTTTGCTAGTCACTTTGTGGCTGAAAAGCCCTGAACATCGGTCGTCGCGAAAAGCCAAACGTCTCATTATAGAACTGATATTTCGAAATGAACACCACTGGCGATGCATCTCAATCAGGGGAGGTAAGGAGAAGAGTCGTTACGTCCGTGAGAGCAAGCGGCTGGGCTGACATTTCGCTCTGCCTCATCATAGTCGCTATTAGGGCGAAAGGCGCTGAGAAAGCGGGTGACCGATGGCGATATTTTACAGATTTGCAGATGAAAGTTACAAAAATGTGTCTATTACTTCTATAGGAAAAACCACTGGCCTGATGTGAGATACCTCCCAATCAGGCCGGTCGGCTTAAGCTTCCAGGATTTCTTTCAGCTGAAGCTCGTCATAAATCTGTTTGACCCACTGCTCGGTACGCTCACTGGTGAGTTCTGGCTGACGATCTTCGTCAATAGCCAGACCGAGGAAGTGCTTATCATCCGCCAGCCCTTTCGAGGCTTCAAAATGGTAGCCTTCAGTTGGCCAGTGGCCGACGATCACCGCGCCTTTAGGCTCGATAATGTCGCGGATGGTGCCCATCGCGTCACAGAAGTACTCTGCGTAATCTTCCTGATCGCCACAGCCAAACAGCGCAACAAGCTTGCCATTGAAATCAATCTCTTCCAATGTCGGGAAGAAATCATCCCAGTCGCACTGCGCTTCGCCGTAGTACCAGGTTGGGATACCGAGCAGCAGAATATCAAAGGCTTCAAGGTCTTCTTTGCTGCTTTTAGCGATATCATGAACTTCAGCCACCTCTTTACCGAGCTGCTTCTGGATCACTTTTGCAATGTTTTCTGTATTGCCCGTATCGCTGCCAAAGAAAATGCCTACGATTGCCATGACTTACTAACCTCTTGAAACGTATTGATAGGGTAAAGGCTGCTTATTACAGATACCGGCAATGATAGCAGACAGCTACAGGGGGATAAATGAGTAATCCGCCTGCTTTTGTCGCTTTGTGCTTCACCGGGGCATGCTGAAAGCGCCTGTTCAACGGTCCTGTTCGGCCAACTGCGCCATGACCATTTCTTCAATCAGCTCGCTGCGGCTCATATTACGCTGCTCGGCAAGCTGGTTCAGAGCATCAACCGCGTCACTGTTCATTTTCAGTTCAACGCGCTTCAGCCCGCGCACTTTATCGCGTTTGAGCTGGTTACGTTTGTTGATACGCAGCTGCTCATCACGCGTCAGCGGATTGGTTTTTGGTCGTCCCGGGCGACGGTCATCTGCGAACAGATCGATCGTGGTGCGGTCCGTGTTTTCTTTTGCCATAGAATCGTGATACTGAAAGGCTGGAGTTCTGATGGTTCAGGCCTGATGTCGGCTGAAATTCGTGCAGCGACAAATTTTTAGCGCGCCATCATACCCCAGCGAAAGTCATGACGACAATGATTTAGCCATCTCAGGATATAATTGTTTTTACAGCGCAAAAAAACGGCGTATTGCGCGCAAAACAGCATCAGGTTTCTCGGCATGGACCCAGTGTCCCGCACCGTTGACCACATGCGCGCGGGCTTTTGGGAACTGAGCCAGCAGGGCGTCGCGATATTCATCGGCCAGGTAGGGCGAACGTTCGCCGCGAATAAACAGCACGGGATGCGCCCAGGCCGGAACCGGCTGCCAGCCAATAATCCGATCGTAGCACTGCCAGAGCACCGGCACGTTAAACCGCCATTCACCTTGATGAAAGGATTTCAGCAGAAACTGAATCACGCCTTCTTCATCTATCGTTTCACGCATCAGCGCTGCCGCATCGCTGCGTTGCGTAATACCCGCCGCGGTGACCGCCTTTAAAGCTGCAAAAATCGTATCGTGGTGACGGGTCGGATAAGCGACCGGGGCCATATCGATCACCACCAGCTGCTCGATTCGTTCCGGCGCCAGCGCGGTTAACGCCATCGCCACTTTTCCGCCCATCGAATGGCCGATGACCGCGACCCGGTCAATCCCTTCGGCATCCAGCGTTTCCAGCACATCGCGGGCCATCGCCTGATAGTCCATCTGGTCATCGCGAGGCGACAAACCGTGGTTTCTCAGGTCGATCTGCACCAGCCGGCGATCGTCCTTTAACCCTCGCGCCAACACCGACAAATTATCAAGGCTGCCAAACAGGCCGTGGATCAGCACCACAGGAACATCAGGGCGGGCAGATTGTTCAGATAGCAAGCGGGTATTCAATTTCATCACAAAGTTCTTACTGTTGAAACGAGGGGTTAGGGTATCATAGATTCACTTTTTCCTGCCGTGACGGCCAGAAAGCGCCCGCCAATCTTTTTGCGGCATATTCTGACTTTTACTGGTATCAGGGGCTGGCGCTACACCCCGGCGGGATTTAACTTTATAATCCTCGTGTTAGAGCTGGAAGGATCCTGTGCGGCTTGTTCAGGCAGCGTACAGACCGGCTCTTATCAGCAATAAATTGTACTGGATCAAGATGAAAACTATTGAAGTCGACGAAGAGCTATACCGTTATATCGCCAGTCACACTCAGCATATTGGTGAAAGCGCCTCTGACATTTTGCGTCGTATGCTTAAATTTACGGCCGGGCAAAAAGCACCTGCTACCGCAGCGGTAACAGCAACCACAGCCGCAAGCGTCGCGAAAGAGGCAACGCCAGTGAAGGTGGAATCCCGCCCTCAGGACCGCGTTCGTGCGGTGCGTGAGTTGCTGCTGTCTGACGAATATGCTGAGCAGAAGAAAGCGGTTAACCGTTTTATGCTCATTTTGTCGACTTTGTATAATCAGGATCCCAAAGCTTTTGCCGCCGCGACCGAGTCACTGCTTGGCCGCACGCGCGTTTACTTTGCAGGCAATCAGCAGACCCTGGTACAGAATGGCACCCATACCAAGCCGCAACATATTCCCGGCACGCCGTATTGGGTGATCACCAACACCAACACAGGTCGCAAACGCAGCATGGTGGAACACATCATGCAGTCAATGCAGTTCCCTGCGGAACTCGCTGACAAGGTTTGCGGCACCCTCTAACTGATAAAGAAGCGTCAGGGAGAATCGCCAATGGCCAATCACCCCCGTGCAGGGCAACCCGCCCAGCAGAGTGATTTGATTAACGTTGCACAATTAACGTCACAGTATTATGTCCTGCAGCCCGATCTGAGCAACCCGGAACATGCGGTTAAATTCGGGACTTCTGGCCATCGCGGCAGTGCAGGGCGTCAGAGCTTTAACGAGACGCACATTCTGGCTATTGCTCAGGCGATTGCAGAAGAACGCAAAAAGAACGGCATTACCGGTCCTTGCTTCGTCGGCAAAGATACTCATGCGCTCTCCGAACCTGCGATCATTTCCGTACTGGAAGTGCTGGCCGCGAACGGTGTGGATGTGATTGTGCAGCTGGACAATGGCTATACGCCGACGCCCGCGATCTCCAATGCTATTCTGGAGCACAACAAAGCCGGTGGCCCGCAGGCCGATGGCATTGTGATCACGCCTTCGCACAACCCACCGGAAGATGGCGGCATTAAATACAACCCGCCAAACGGTGGCCCGGCTGACACTAACGTCACCAAAGTGGTTGAAGACCGTGCCAATGCGCTGATTAAAGATGGCCTGAAGGGCGTTAAGCGCATCGCGCTGGACAAAGCCTGGGAAAGCGGCCATCTGCAGGAAAAAGACCTGATCCAGCCTTACATTGAAGGCCTGGCGCAGATCGTTAACATTCCTGCCATTCAGAAAGCGGGCCTGAAAATTGGTGTCGATCCGTTAGGCGGCTCAGGGATTGCTTACTGGCAGCGTATTGCCGAGTTCTACAACCTTGATCTGACTATCGTTAACGATTCGGTCGATCAAACCTTCCGCTTTATGCACCTCGATAAAGATGGCGTGATCCGTATGGATTGCTCGTCTGAGAGCGCGATGGCGGGTCTGCTGGCGCTGCGTGACAAGTTCGATCTGGCCTTTGCCAACGATCCGGATTATGACCGCCACGGTATCGTCACGCCTGCTGGCCTGATGAACCCGAACCACTACCTGGCCGTTGCTATCAACTACCTGTTCCAGAATCGTCCGCAGTGGGGCAAAGATGTCGCCGTCGGCAAAACGCTGGTTTCCAGCGCAATGATCGACCGCGTGGTCAACGACATTGGTCGCAAGCTGGTTGAAGTGCCGGTTGGCTTCAAATGGTTTGTTGACGGCCTCTACGATGGCAGCTTTGGTTTTGGTGGCGAAGAGAGTGCGGGTGCTTCCTTCCTGCGCTTTGACGGCACGCCGTGGTCTACCGACAAAGACGGCATCATCATGTGCCTGCTGGCGGCAGAAATCACTGCGGTAACCGGTAAGAATCCGCAGCAGCATTATGACGAGCTGGCCGCGCGCTTCGGCGCACCAAGCTACAATCGTCTGCAGGCTTCTGCGACTTCTGCGCAAAAAGCGGCGCTGTCTAAACTGTCACCAGAAATGGTCAGTGCAGATACGCTGGCGGGCGATCCGATCACCGCACGCCTGACGGCAGCGCCGGGTAACGGTGCTTCTATCGGCGGTCTGAAAGTGATGACCGAGAACGGCTGGTTTGCTGCCCGTCCGTCCGGCACTGAAGATGCTTACAAAATCTACTGCGAGAGCTTCCTCGGTGCTGAGCACCGTGAGCAGATCGAGAAAGAAGCGGTTGAGATTGTTAGCGAAGTGCTGAAAAACGCCTAATCGCGAAGCTTCTTGAAAACAAAAAGGCGCTTATATAGCGCCTTTTTTATTGCCTGCGCCGCCGCCATTCACGGCATAAAGCGGTAGCCGACACCGGTTTCGGTGATCAAATGGCGAGGCTGCGCCGGATCGTTCTCCAGCTTTTGCCGCAGATGTCCCATATAAATGCGCAGATAATGGCTGTGTTCAACGGCATTGGGTCCCCAAACCTGGTTAAGCAGTTGACGTTGCGTCATGACTTTACCGGCATGATTCAGCAGGCTGACCAGCAGACGAAACTCAATGGGCGTCAAATGCAGATCCGCACCGCCTTTGGTGACGCGTCGCCCGGCAATATCCACGCAAACGTCGCTGAAGGTGATTTCACTGGCTTGCGTCCCGTCGCCGGATTTATTCCGGTGCCGCAGCGCAACACGCACTCTTGCCAGTAACTCACCAATACCAAAAGGTTTGGTAAGAAAGTCATCGGCACCAGCATCCAGCGCCGCAATCTTATCCTGTTCGTCACTTCGTGCAGACAACACGATCACCGGCACCGCACTCCACTGGCGCACTTCGCGGATAAACTGATTGCCATCGCCGTCAGGCAAACCCAGATCGAGGATCACCAAATCGGGTTTACGCGTTGCCGCTTCAATCAGCCCGCGTTGCAGGCTGTCGGCGTCGTACACCCGCAGGGATTCACCCTCCAGCGCAATGCGCAGAAAACGGCGTATCTCTTTTTCATCTTCAACAATCAGAACTGTTGTCACCGGGTTTCCTTCCTGTTATTCGCCAGCAGCACCGCTTCATTTAATGTGGGCGGAGCGCGGCCCAATTTATCAAATATCCTCCCGCTTTGCTGCAAACCTTCTCGGCCCTGTTACAGGCAGGTGAGGGTCAATGGAAAATCCGACACGTTATGTAATTTAATTGTTAATTAATAACGCCAAGGTTAACATTTATGTAACCCGATTACAGTTCGGTGAAAACCTGGCCAGTTTTTTTCGCTTTTAGTGGTCGGATGAGTAGTAAAATTACACAAAAGACGCTATTATTTTGTGCAGATTACATCAGGTTAATTTTGGCTAACTGGAGGACATATGGGTCTTTATCAGCACTACTCTTTACTCCGGATTGTCCTGCGTCGCATTGCGGTGATCGTCGCAGGCACTTTGGCTTTACCGGTTATGCTTTTCCGTCAGGATCGTGCCAGGTTTTACAGCTATCTACATCGCGTCTGGTCCAAGACCAGCAGCCAGCCGGTATGGCTGGCCCAGTCTGAAGCCGCAGGTTGCGACTTCTACTGATCTCTCCCGCTTCGGCGGGATTTTTTTTGCCTGTTGTTCAACCATCACGCGATCATTGTGCGGCTTTAAGCTACACTTAAACCTCTACAAGATTTTGGAGGTTGTACAACTATGAGCGAAAAAATTCCTGTCGGCATCAGCGCCTGTTTGCTCGGTGACAACGTCCGTTTTGATGGCGGTCATAAGCGTTGTGCCTTCGCCGCAGAAGATCTCGCCCCGTTTATTCGTTACGAACCGGCCTGCCCGGAAATGGCGATTGGATTGCCGACGCCACGACCTGCGCTGCGCTTAACTGAGAACGGAGACGATCTGCCCGCGCTGTGCTTCAGTAATGGCAAAGGGGATCCGGTCACCGAAGCGATGCAGTCTTACTCAGAAAAACGCGTTTCAGCCCTGCATCATCTGTGTGGCTACATTGTCTGTGCTAAATCGCCCAGCTGCGGCATGGAGCGCGTGCGTGTCTATCAGGCCGACAACAACAATAACCGCAAAGAAGGGGTTGGCGTCTTTACGCGCGAGCTGATGGCGCAAATGCCGTGGCTGCCGGTTGAAGAAGATGGTCGCCTGCACGATCCCGTTCTGCGGGAAAACTTTGTTGAACGCGTGTATACGCTGCATGAATTTAATGAACTGTGGCGCAGCGGGCTGACGCGCGGCAAATTAATGGCCTTTCACAGCCGTTACAAGCTCTCTTTGCTGGCGCACTCCCAGCCGGAATACCGCGAGATGGGGCGTTTTGTCGCGGCGATGGCCGACTGGTCGTCACTGGAAGAGTATGCCTTTGAGTATCGCCAGCGTCTGATGGACTTGCTGAAGAATCAGGCCACCCGGGGAAATCACACCAACGTGCTGATGCACGTTCAGGGTTATTTCCGTCCTCAGCTGACCTCAAAACAGCGCCAGGAGCTGACCTCGCTGATTGAACACTATCGTCAGGGGATGCAGCCGTTGCTGGCACCGATCACCCTGTTAAAGCATTACATGGCGGAGTACCCCGATGCGTATCTGGCGCAGCAGCGCTATTTTGAACCCTATCCGGAAGCGCTACGCCTGCGCTATGGACATTAGTTTTTCACAGGGAGTGTTATGGCAACCCATTTGATCTGGCTGCGCAACGATCTGCGCGTCCATGATAATTACGCATTGCATGCTGCCTGCCGCGATGCCGATGCCACCGTGCTGGCACTGTTTATAGCCACGCCAGCGCAGTGGAAAAGTCATTCGATGGCGCCGAAACAGGCGGCCTTTATCTATCAGAACCTGCAGGATGTTCAACACTCGCTGGCTGAAAAGGGCATCGCGCTGCACACATTGCAGTGTGATGATTTTGCCGCTTCCGTCGAGGCATTGAGTGATTTCTGCCAGCAGCATCACGTCGACCGACTGTTCTATAACTATCAGTACGAAGTTAACGAGCGGGAGCGCGATGCGGCGGCGGAGCGCAGGCTGTTCGACCTCGATATCATTTCTCAGGGATTCGACGACAGCCTGTTGTTGCCACCGGGCAGCGTACTGACCGGTAACCGTGAGATGTATAAAGTCTTTACGCCATTCAGCCGGGCGTTTGTTAAACGCCTGCATGAGGGATTGCCAGAGTGCGTGCCTGCGCCGAAACCCCGCCCGGGCGCGCCGTTAAGCAAGACGCCAGAGATCAAGCCCTTCGATTATCCGACCGAAGAGTTCGACAGCGAGCTGTTTGCCGCCGGAGAGAAAGCTGCGCTGCATCAGCTACGGCATTTCTGCCAGCAGCCGGTCACTGAATACCCCGACACCCGCAATATCCCGGCAGTAGATGGCACCAGTCGACTGTCTGTCTATCTGGCCACTGGCGTGCTTTCGCCACGTCAGTGTCTTCACCGGCTGCTTGCGGAGCATCCTCGTGGTCTGGACGACAGCAACGTGTTTGTCTGGCTGAATGAACTGATCTGGCGCGAGTTTTACCGTCATCTGCTGGTGGCCTGGCCGAAGCTTTGTATGCATAAACCGTTTATCGCCTGGACCGACAGCGTGAAGTGGCAGCGGGCTGATGAGAAGCTGGAAGCCTGGCAGCAGGGCAAAACCGGCTATCCGATCGTCGATGCGGCGATGCGCCAGCTCAATGAACTGGGCTGGATGCACAACCGTCTGCGGATGATCGTCGCCAGCTTTCTGGTAAAAGACCTGCTGATCGACTGGCGGGAAGGGGAGCGCTACTTTATGTCACAGCTGATTGATGGCGATCTGGCGGCCAACAACGGCGGTTGGCAGTGGGCGGCGTCCAGTGGCAACGATGCCGCACCGTATTTCCGCATCTTCAATCCCACCACTCAGGGTGAGCGCTTTGACAAAGAGGGCGACTTTATCCGCAAGTGGCTGCCGGAGTTGAGGGAGGTGCCGGTTAAGCATATTCATCAACCGCATATCTGGGCCGACAATATGGGCGTTGCGCTGGATTATCCTCAGCCGGTGGTCGATCATAAGGAAGCGCGAAAGCGCACGCTTGAGGCATTTGAAGCGGCGCGTAAGCAGAGTTGACCGTTCAGGCGGCCCTGAGTTTCAGTTGAGCACCCGTTATATGCCGCCTGATGGAGGCATATAACGGCAGGTGGGGTCACACGGAATCTGCACTTCGCCCGCAAGATAACGCCTGAGCGGCGCAAATCAGGGCAAGATGACTTAATCCCTGTGGCATATTTCCGCGCCATTCGCCCGACGCTGCATCGAACATTTCATTAAATGTCTCAACATTGCCGCGATGACACAGCGTACTCAACATCTCATCCATCGCCTGTTCTGCCTGAGCCGTTTCACCTACCGCAGCCAGCGCCTCGGCCAGCCAAAAACCACAGGCGACAAAAGGGCTCTCCTCTTTATCTACGCCGCTGTATCGCCACACCATTCCTCCCTGTTGCCCCAACTCCTCAGCAATGGCCCGGTATGTGGCTTTCATCCTTTCAGGATCCACGTTGTTGCCGTAGTGATACATCAGCGCCATCGACGCATCCAGTTCACCCTCGCTGCCCTTATAGAAAAGATAGGCCTGTTTTTTCTCAGACCAGCAGTGTGTTTCAATCCAGTCTGCGATGCGGTCGCGCTCTCGCAGCCAGCGCTCACACCAGGTCGATTCGATATAATGGCCTTCTGCCATCTCAACCGCGCTATTAAGCGCCAGCCAGCAGGCCATTTTGGAATGGGTGTAATGTTGCTCTTCGGGCAGTTCCCAGATGCCGGAGTCGGGCTGACGCCAGCTATCGGCGCAACAATTAGCCAGTTCACACAACATGCGCGAGGTAGTGAGATCCAGTACATGTCCGGCGCTGATAAACAGTTTTGCGGTCGCCAGCATATCGCCATACATGCTGAGCTGAACCTGATCGCGGGCATTATTGCCCACTCTGACCGGTTGGGAGTCGGCATAACCCTGTAGCGGAAGATAGCGCTCCTCAGGGACGATATCGCCGTTTAAGGTATAGCAGGCCCGCAGCTTCACGCCATGCCGGATAATGGTTTCAGTCAGCCAGGAAAACGCGGCTTTACAGTCTTCCAGGGCGCCAATATAGACGAAGGCTTTGATAATCAGACAGGCGTCCCTGACCCAGGCGTAGCGGTAATCATAATTCTTGTTACCGCCAGGCCCCTCAGGCAGTGAGGTGGTGGCCGCGGCAGCCAGCGCGCCGGTTGGGGAGTACCACAGAAACTTCAACGCCAGCGAAGAACGTCTGACATGATCGGCATAATGTCCCTGGTAGCTCAGGCTGTTAATCCAGTCCTGCCAGGCCAGATGGCTGGTTTCGATGCGCCGATCGATGGCATTGAGGGGGGGAACGGCAAGAGGCTCGCCTTCGCTTACCAGCAACGCCACCAGAGAAGAAGAGTGTGGTGAAGAGCGAAATTCGCCCTCGATCCACTCATCACTGGTCTGAATCAACTCAATATCTTTGCTGGTCCTGAGCATCCCCATCAAGTCGGCCATATGAAAAACCGTGCCGTGTTCGGTCTCGGTTAACCAGGGAGAACGGCTTTCGGCGAAGGTACCCAGTTTTAGCCGAAGACGCAGCTTAACCTCACCGTCGATCCCTTCGATACGCCGGGCAAGCTCACTCCAGGGCAGCCGACCGGCCAGCGTGCTGTTGAGGGATTCCGTAATCAAAACCGAACCGCTATCGGTTTCAAAACGGGTTTCCAGCACGTTACTGTTGTCGCGGTAACAGCGTTTAACCCTGTATGACTCAACCGGTTCCAGCTGAAAAAAACCGCCGATAGCCGGGTCCAAAATACGATCAAACAGCGGTGGTGAGTCCATATTCGGCGCACACCACCAGTCGATCGAACCATCTGGTGCGATCAGCGCAACCGACCTGCCTTCACCGATGGCGGCATAGTCTCCCAGCCGGGCAAAGCCGTCCTTTCTGAGCGGGGAATGATAAACGGCATTTTTCATAAGACACTTCCTTGAGAAAACGGGGACAAAAAAAGAGACCGCCAGGCGATCTCTTTAAACATGCTGAGTTAAAACAGAAGGTTACAGCGTGCCGGTGCCGCCATCGGAGCACCAGACCTGACCAGAGGTATAGCTGCTTTCGGTCGAGGCCAGCGTGACATACAGTGGGGCAATTTCAGCCGGCTGTCCCGGACGACCCAGTGGGGAATCCTCACCAAACTGCTGCACTTTTTCCTGCGGCTGGCCGCCACTTGACTGCAGTGGTGTCCAGTAAGGTCCTGGCGCAACGGCATTGACGCGAATGCCTTCTTTACCTAACTGCTTGGCCAGTGACTTAGTAAAGGCAACAATGCTGGCTTTGGTCTGAGCATAATCCAGCAGAATATCGCTGGGCTTATATGCCTGAACCGAGCTGGTATTAATAATCGACGCGCCACGTGGAAGATAATCCACCGCTGCTTTAGTAATCCAGAACATGGCATATACGTTGGTTTTGAATGTGGCGTCAAAATCTTCAGTACTTAATGTGCGAATGGACTCATTAAATTGCTGACGCCCGGCATTGTTCACCAGAATATCCAAACCGCCGAGTTTGCTGGCGGCCTCGTTAACTAATTGCTGGCAGAACGCCTCGGTGCGAATATCGCCAGGGATCGCTATCGCTTTACGTCCTTCAGCCTCGATAAGCTGAATAACTTCAGCCGCATCTGACTCTTCTTCTGGCAGATAATTGATCGCCACGTCTGCCCCTTCGCGAGCATAGGCAATGGCCACTGCGCGGCCGATGCCGGAGTCGCCACCGGTGATCAGCGCTTTACGTCCGGCCAGTCGACCCGACCCTTTATAGGATTTTTCACCGTGGTCCGGTACCGGAATCATTTTGCTGGCAAGGCCAGGAACAGGCTGAGGCTGTTCTGCAAACGGAGGCGCAGGATAATCAACGGTCAGAATGCTTTTGTTATTTTGATGTGACATATTTTTCACCTTGTGCTTATTTACATGTTTATAAAGCCTGGCACAGATGTGAGGTTTGTCACATATTAAGCGGGAAAAAGGCAGATAAAAAAATACTGCTGATAGTGCCCACGCTTTGTTATTGTGACGGTAATCCCACACGCAGCGTTGCCGCGGTGAATTTTTGCCCGGTAACGCGCCCTTCAGGAATGAATATGCGTAATACAGAGCTTGAACAGATTGTGAACCAACTGCTGAACACCGCTGCCTTTAAAGATTACGGCCCGAACGGCTTGCAGGTGGAAGGACGCAGTGAAGTGAAGAAAATTGTTACCGGTGTGACCGCCTGCCAGGCGTTGCTGGATGAGGCAGTGCGGCTGAATGCTGATGCGGTGCTGGTTCATCACGGCTATTTCTGGAAGAACGAAGCCTCGGTGATCAGAGGGATGAAGCGTAACCGGCTGAAAACCCTGCTGGCTAACGACATTAATATGTACGGCTGGCATTTGCCGCTGGATGCGCATCCTCAGTTGGGAAATAACGCGCAGCTCGCCAACCTGCTGGGCATTGAAGTTCGTGGCGAAGTCGAAGAACTGCTGCCATGGGGAGAGCTGAAAGAGCCGTTGACCGGCGAACAGTTCGCCCAGCGCATCAGTCAGGTGCTGGGACGTCCACCGCTGCACTGTGGCGATAATGCCCCTGATCTCATCCGCCGTATTGCCTGGTGCTCCGGTGGTGGTCAGGGCTTTATTGATGCGGCGGCGGCCTTTGGCGTGGATGCGTTTTTCAGTGGTGAAGTCTCTGAACAGACCATTCACAGCGCGCGTGAGCAGGGCCTGCACTTCTTCGCCGCTGGGCACCATGCCACCGAGCGTTGCGGCATTCAGGCACTCGGTGAGTGGCTGGCTGAGAACCATAATCTTGACGTGACCTTCATCGATATCCCCAATCCTGCCTGATTTTTGCCAGGCGGCTTCTCCCAGCCGCCTGCAACACAGTTGACACATCCCCGACATTTCCGCATAACTATTTGCCTTATATAGATTTCAGATGGCCTTAATACCAGGTCAGGAGGAGCGTTTTGCAACGAGCTCGTTGTTACCTGTTAGGCGAACGTGCCGTCGTACTTGAACTTGAGCCCCCGGTTTCGCTGACCACTCAGCAACGGATTTGGGGCCTGTCAGCGCGATTAATGGCAAGACCTGAAGTGATTGAAGTGGTTCCAGGGATGAATAACATCACCGTGCTGCTGAGCGATCCGCAACAGACGGCGCTGGATGCCATCGAGTGGTTACAGTCCTGGTGGGAAAAAAGCGAACAGCTGGAAATGACCTCGCGTGAGGTGGACATTCCGGTGGTGTATGGCGGTTCCGCCGGTCCTGATTTGGAAGAGGTCGCCCGACACAGTGGCTTAACGCCGCAACAGGTTGTCGAGGCCCATGCTGCCGGAAAATACGTGGTCTACTTTATTGGCTTCCAGCCCGGATTCCCGTATATGGCAGGACTGGACGATCGCCTGCATACGCCACGCCGCGCCGAGCCAAGAGTGGCAGTGCCCGCCGGATCGGTAGGTATCGGCGGCAGCCAGACCGGCGTGTATCCGTTTTCTGCTCCAGGCGGCTGGCAGTTGATTGGCCACACTGACGTGACGTTATTCAATCCCGCAAACCAGCCACCCACCTTCTTAAGGCCGGGCGACAGCGTGCGGTTCGTTCCGCAGAAGGGGGGCTTATGCTGAAAATCATTCGGGCAGGAATGGCGACAACGTTACAGGACGCCGGCCGCACCGGTTGGCGACAGTACGGCGTCGGTCTGAGCGGTGTTCTCGACCGTCCCGCCATGGAAACCGCCAATCTGCTGGTGGGCAATGATAAAAACAGCGCGGTGCTGGAGATTACGCTGGGGCAATTCAGTGCTGAATTTACCCGCGATGGCTGGATAGCGCTGACTGGTGCGGGATGCAGTGCCGAACTGGACAGTCAGCCGGTGTGGACC
>LIDZ01015616.1_pt85 | contig 22045 bp, 24 predicted proteins | sample 644651 | NCBI WGS metagenome assembly LIDZ01 (sample SAMN03856242, study PRJNA289617) | food metagenome | isolation source: wine grapes on drying loft during traditional withering process | host: Vitis vinifera cv. Corvina | place: Italy: Gargagnago di S. Ambrogio di Valpolicella | collected 2014-01 | reverse complement strand
TGAACCGGGAGAGACCCCATCAAGAGCTGTGCGGCGAGAGGTATATGAAGAAACGGGATTATTGGTTAATCCTGTGGGGATATTAGGTGTTTTTGGTGGTGAGAAATATAAATATGAATACAGTAATGGGCATCAGGTGGAGTATTTGACAGTTGTTTTTGAATGCACCATTGTCAAAGGAACGCCTAGAGGAGGGGATGAGGAGGTGGAGGAGCTTCAGTTTTTTAAGGAAAATGAACGCCCTGAGCTTGCCATTCCTTATCCAGCAGAACTATTCATTAAAGATACAGGGATGTTAAGAAGTATGTTTGAGTGATGGAGGTGAAGGGAAAGGATGAATGCGATCTTACACTCACTCAAACAATATTTTAAAAACGCCATGGATTTGGATCAACATTTAAAAGGATAACCAGTCTTAATGAACTCAGGGGGAGTTATGAATACGTATATTTATATGGTCAGACATGCAGTTTCACCTTTTGTAGTGGGGGATGAGCGGAATCGGGGACTCTCCGCGCAGGGGATAGTGGATGCTCTCCGGATCAAGGAGATTTTGGCGAAGGAAGGGATTACCCATTTTGTCTCAAGCCCCTATAGAAGAGCAATCGATACGCTTAAATATTTGGCTGAAGCGTCTCAGCTGGAAATTCTGATTTTTGAAGAGCTCAGGGAACGAAATATCGGGAGTACGGAGATTGAGATCAAACCCCAAGAAATTCTGCAAGGAATTCGGACTTCGTTCACGGACAAGCATTATAAAATGCCGGGCGGGGAGAGTAGTTGGGAAGCACAGGAGCGCTCTATCCCCCTTGTGAAGCAACTGCTTGAGCAGCACAAAGGCGGCAGAATTGCTATGGGCACCCACGGAAATATCATGACGCTTATGCTGAACTATTTTGATGAAGCCTATGGTTATGAATTCTTTGAGCAAACCTCGAAGCCGGATATCTATAAGCTGGAATTTCATGAAATGGAACTGGTTAATGTTGAGCGGCTGTGGGGCTAAGGAGGAACTGGAAATGCGGAACCTTCTAAAATTAAACGCGATCAGCGCCTTATATGGACTACTGTTCTTCATTGAAATAGAGCTTTCAGCGAATATATATCGTATCAGCAGGGTTACAGGTTGGGACATAAACAGAGTATATAAAATAGTGCCTATTCTGAATATTGCTATTTTTATATTTTTTATAGCTGCGTTCGTTTTTGCTACAAATAAATATATGAATGGAATAAAACTAAGATACTTTTCCACTATTTTGTGGTTCCCGTATTTAGCTCTGTATATTTATGTGTTCTCATCTTGTTTTCCTATTCTTGATCCAGGAGAACAACCGGGTCCTGGATTAGGAATTATGGGTATGGGTGCGATCGTAATCTATCCATTCTATATCGCATTTATCAATATGTTCGGATTTACTGAGGGCAAGTCAAACTCTGAATAGAGGTAGGAAAGAATGAAATACTTGAAATCTATAATATATATCTGCATTTTTCTCACAGTGATTGTGTTAGGCATTGGTTCGAGAGCTTTCGCTGATCAGCTACCCTTGTTTGTGTCCAGAAATTTTGGAGATGCGTTATGGGGAAGCATGGTTTATTTCGGGTTTCGGATACTATTCACTGAACAAAAGAAGCGGCACTCCCTTATCCTAAGCTTAATATTTAGCTTTGGTATTGAATGTAGTCAGCTGTATCAAGCGGATTGGATGAATAGCTTACGCTCCACTCTGGTGGGTGGATTGATTCTGGGAAAAGGCTTTTTATGGTTAGATCTTCTCAGGTATACGGTGGGTATTGGTCTTTCCTATGTTCTAGATATTGGCTTCTGGCGTTGGAAAGTAAACCGGCAGATTGGGAAGAGTAATCTCTGATCTAGTTTATTCTATATAACTAATTATGGATTTTATGGGATAAAAAATATATATTTAACTGATCTGCACAACAATTCATTGGAGATGATAGAATTGATGACGAACAGTTTAATAGTAGTGTGCCTGCTTACGATGGTTATTCATACCGCTGAGACCTTATCTTATTCCGTTCGCTATGCCGGAGTGAAGCTGAGTAAGATTGCGATCGCATTGTCTCTGACGGGTATTATCGTGTTGGTATCCAGAACCGCTAATATGATCCAAGCTCCACTTACAGCCAAATTCGTCGATTATGCCAAGGTTGATCAGGGCTTTCCGCTGCTCAATTATTTTAGGATTATTCTACTAGCTTCTTCTTTAGGTACCTTAATAGCGATTGCCCTTTTTCCTACCTTTGTAGGTTTATTCGAAAGAGTCATCTCTAAGCTGGAGGTAGAAGGCTCTATCCCTAAACTGCTTACTAGCGTTACTATTGGGCAACTGAAAAACACCAGGAAATACATACGCAAACCGAAATTGCGACTTTATAATATCAGATACTTAGGCATACCCAAACGTTTCATTGTCATGAATATATTTGTTACAGCATTCTATACGGTTGGTGTATTATCCTCACTATATGCAGCACATTTAGTACCCCATTTGAGCACAACCGCATCTCAAGCCTCAGGGATGATTAACGGAATAGCAACGATATTGCTAACCATATTCATCGACCCCCAGCTAGGCATCATCACGCATAAGGCTACAGAGAATGTAGAGTACCGTGATCAGCTAGGAAAAATATACATGTTATTAATGGGCTCCAGATTTCTCGGCACACTGCTCGGTCAGCTTGTGTTTGTTCCGGCAGCCCATTTGATTATTATGCTGGTGAAGCTTATCTAAGATCCTTGCGAAATATAGACTCAACTCTTACTTCGGTAGCTTGGATTCTGCCGTACGGAGGGCAAGGGCAATGGTCTGCTCCCAGCTATAAAGAGTCAGCTGCATTGAATGAATCTTACCCATGTGCGAGTATGAGAGTTTCAGCTCTGCAGCTGCTGTGATCGCATTTCCTTGCTTAACAGCAGCTTTATAACGTGTGTCTGCTTCCGAACGGGATTTCTGTGCAGCGGATAGATTTTTGTTGCCGGCAACAATCTGCTTCTTAATGGCGGCAATGGGTGCTAAAGCGTCCTTGGCAGGTTTCGTCTTAGCGGCGTATTCCTTCTGAGCATTTGCAAGTGCATCCACCTTGGCCTTGATCTCAACTCGGGCTGTGGTTACAGCCGATTTCAGCTTATTGCGCTTCAGATCATACAGCGTTGCCGACTTAGTGTCGCCTGCTTTCTTAGCGGCGGTGGATTGTTTGCTAAGTGTTGAATACTGCTCCAGCAGTGGAGCGTGCTTCTTGCGGACCGCCTCAGTTTCGGCCTTTAAGCGGCTTAACAGAGCTTGGTCAATGGTGAGAAGCTGCACATTTACAGATTTTAGGTTGTCGTTGTTCTCCTTGCGGAGTTTCTGGATCTTCAGGCTGTCTGCCTTGATGACCCCCTGCAAAGCTGTATACTCTCCATGAATAGCATTAATGTCGTCGAGTGCGTTGTCCCAATCAGAGGCTGCATTAGCTTGTGAGACATTAGTGGTGAGGAGTGTTAATAAAATAACGAATTCTACAACCCCCCGCCAATAGCTTGCTTTGCGAATTGTCTTGGCACTTCCATACTTACGTACATAGTTAATCATTTGCCTCAGCTCCTATCTGAATTAAGCAATATACACACAAAAAAGCACCTCCAAGATAGGCATAAATGCCTGTCTTGCGAGGTGCTTCGCCCGCAAAATCATGTGTAATTGTCATTTACTATAGCTTGAAATTAATGGATAGTCAATCTTAAATAGAACATTAGTTTGCATTTTATCTTGATAGAATGTTCTTATGAGCAGAAATCTAGTAGAATGCTAGTATCGTCTACTTTCAAATTAGGAACGGAGGAAGTGACAAATATGGATTCTCACCAAGGGACTGAACAAGACCCTATTGCCCTGATTACAGGAACATCCAGCGGGTTTGGTCTGCTAACTGCGGTCACGCTGGCAGGAAAAGGTTATATTGTTGTCGCCACGATGCGTGATTTAAGCCGCAAAGCTGAGCTGGAGCGGCAAGCCGCTGAGGCCGGAGTTCTCGAACGAATTCATGTGATGACGCTGGACGTGACCGTAAGTGCTTCGATTGAGGCAGCTGTAGCTGCGATCCACGACACTTTTGGAAGAATCGATGTTTTGGTTAATAATGCGGGCTTTGCCGTTGGCGGTTTCGTGGAAGAGGTATCCATGGAGGAGTGGCGCCAGCAGTTGGATACGAACTTCTTTGGTTTAGTGGCGGTGACCAAGGCGGTTCTGCCTGAGATGCGAATGCAGGGAAGCGGCATTATTATTAATGTGGGCAGTGTAAGTGGCTTATCCGGCTTTCCCGGTTTTGCACCTTATGCGGCTTCCAAATTCGCCGTTGAAGGCTTTAGCGAAAGCCTGCGGCATGAGTTGTCTCCTTTTGGGATAAAGGTAGTATTAATTGAGCCTGGTTCATACCGCACGCCCATTTGGGGTAAGGGAATCGACCATATTCGCACTAGCGAGGAATCTCCTTATGCGGCGCATCTGGCTGCAGTACTGAAATATTCTCGAAAAGCAGCGGAGACTGCGCCAGATCCCCAGCAGGTAGCTGATCTGATTGGTCGAATTACTAGGATGAGAGCGCCACGGCTGCGTTATCCCATTGGTAAAGGCTCTCGCCTCTTGATCCTAGGCAAAACATTATTGCCCTGGAAATGGTTGGAGCGTTTGATCGCCAAAGGATTAGCCTAAAGCTTGGAGTTGCCGTTGAGCGCTTTGAGAACTGAAGTGATGAAGTTAGAAGCCATTTTATAGAAATGTGAGGTAAGTCCAAATGTTAAAATATGCAAAGCAGTGGGTCCCCAGTATTGTGATCGCGGTGGTCATTTCCCTGTTTGTTAGAACCTATGTCGCCGAAGCCATGAAAGTGCCTACAGGCTCCATGATTCCAACAATCCAGATTAACGACCGGTTAATTGTAGAAAAGATGCTGTGGATGACTACGCTTGAACATGGAGATATAGTTGTATTTAACCCGCCGGTAGCCGGTGATGAGGGTAAGAGATATGTGAAGAGACTGATTGGACTCCCAGGCGATACCATAGAGATCAAAGACGGAAAGCTATACAGAAATGACGAAGTCATCGACGAGCCGTACCTTCAGGAAAAAATGAATTATACCTTCGGGCCTATCACTGTACCGGCAGATCACTACTTCTTTCTTGGAGATAACCGGAATATCAGCTACGATGCTCATCTATGGGATACACCTTTTGTAGATAAGGATAAGCTGATTGGAAAAGTGGTCCTGGAATTCAGCAATCCCTTTTAGTGGAAATTATTTCTGAATTGGATAATCAATAACAACGACATTCTCAATAATTCCCTCTAGTAGCTGTACAAAAGCCTGGTGCGCCGGATGTGGTCCATATAAACGCAGGGCTTCCTGATCTTCAAAGGTCACCCGGAGCCCCAGCGTATATCCATGTATATTATCCGTTTCTTCTGTTGTGTTCACACCTGCGGTCAGCTCGACAATGCCCGGCACTTGGTCCTTAAGAGCCAAAAGAGTCTCTACCAGCCGATGCTCCTCCTGTGGTTGATAATTGGCATTGAATTTAAAAGCAACAATATGTTCGTACATTTGATAATCCCCCTCTGCTATTCTCATTCATCTATGATTCCTGCTAGTACGTATCATGAAAGGATATAACTATGCTGAACGAATCTAACCCATCTAAAATCAAAAATCCATTGTCCATACAACTGATCATTTCACTGATTGTAATTATTTCATTAGAAATACAACAATTAATTATGTCGAATAACAATCATAATCACAGTCATGAAATCGTTCATTTCTTTCTTGTCTTTTGGCTAAGCTGCTGTTCAGTAGTGCTGCTCTTTATTATATATAGAGTACTCCAAGAAGCTACTGAAATAAAGTGGGATACGGATACTTTATACATCCATAATAAGTTGATCGAGGCTACAGATATAGACTCCATCCTGATTGATGGTTATTTTATTCCAATGATCGGGATCAAGCCCAAGGGAATGAAGCAATTAAATACCTGGGCCGAAGCAAACGGGATCAGTATCATTTATAAAAAATTCGTGAAATGGCTGTAGCGTATAATTCGCTTGGGGGGCTAAAGTAGCGATTCATTTGAACTAGTCGGGCGAGTTAACGTGACTTTAACCATATTGTTACTTTGGCTGGTATTCACTATGATTAATAAACGCATAAGGAAAATATTCCTATACATACAAAGGGGTGCTAATTCTTGAAAGTTCATGTCACAGATCTTAAACACGGCGATTGCCTTACAACAGACACTTTCAATAGTGTGGGCCTGCATGTGCTCCCCAGAAAGACTGTTGTCCAAGCTGAAGAAATCACCATTCTTATCCGCCATAAAATTGAATATGTCGATATCGAACCACGAAGCATGCCGCAACTGGATGAGACTACAAAGCTAAGTCAGGATTTAAAAGATACTTTTGACTATGCGATTGAGAACTATGAATCTATTTTTTTGGAAGCACTGACTAAAGGCAGCTTCACTCAAGCTATTGTGGATGATTCATTGCAGTCGATGCTTGTAAGTCTGGATGAGCACAAAGATGTTGTCTCTCTCTTACTCTTGTTTGAGCGGGATGATATTGATACCTATAACCACTCCCTGCAGGTCGGGCTCTTATCGTATTACATCGCAACTTGGCTGGGCCACTCCAAGGCAGAACGGTTCGAGATTAGCAGAGCAGGTTACTTACACGATATCGGAAAAAGCCAGATCTCTCCATCCATCTTAAATAAGATGAGTGCTTTAACCGCAGATGAAGCGGAAGAAATGAAACGTCACACTGGTTACGGCTATGATATCATCCGTAAATCGATGAGTGACGAAACATCGGCATTGGTTGCACTGCAGCATCATGAGTTCGAGGATGGCACTGGTTATCCTAAGATGCTCCACAAAAGTGACATCCACCCCTATACCCAGATTGTAGCGGTCGCGAATGTATATATGGGCCTGACAACAGCAAGAGCCAATCAACCTAAGCAAGGTCTTGTTGCTGTACTCCGCAAAGTACATGAACTAGGTTTTGGCAAGCTGAACGGAAATGCGGTCCAAGCGCTTACCACACACTTACTGCCTAACTTTGTGGGCAAGAATGTGCAGCTCAGCAATGGCGAGCTGGGGACCATTATAATGAATAATCCGTTGGATATGTTCAAACCACTGGTTAAGGTGGATGAGAAGTTCAGGGATTTGTCTAAGGAACGTAATTTATCTGTTGAAGAGGTATTTATTTAAGGGTGAAATAATGTTCCATAAATCAAAGGTAAGGCTATCACTTATGGTCTATGTAGATCATAAGTGATAGCCTTTTAACGTTTCCAGTTCGTGTAAGAATTTGAATTCTGTCAGTAGATTGTCTATGCTTAACAGAGCTCAAGGAAAGCTGAAGAGGAGAATTGACCCATGAGTAATGAAAGTAGTCAAATCGAAAAATTCAAAAAGATGAAATATGATATTACCCGTTTTATGCTGATATATAAATTTGCTTTGGATGAGATGGAGACTAAAATACCAGGTTAGTGAAATGCTCCAGAAGCAGGACGATCTGAAGATTCTCGCAGTGAAGGATTATATCAAGAACCCGAAACCAAACGGTTATCAGAGTCTGCACTTGCTGGTGGAAGTGCCGGTCTTTATGTCGGAGCAGTCGGTGCCCGAAAGTATGACACGAGAATTGAAGCATGCGGCGGATTCGGCTTATGCGCTTGATCTGCAAATGGAGCGTCTACATCGTGAGATCAAAGAAATTAAGGACGCTCAGGATGAGAAAGATATGGACGATGAGTTCCGGCGGATTATGATTAATAATCAGCAGTTTACACTCCCGGCTAACTTTATTAAGCTATTATCAGAGTAAATAATTAAATTAAATTGATCCATAAGGAGATTGCAGATGAGCGAGCGTGAATTCCGTAAGATTACTGTGAATCAAATGGGCTACCCGCTGAGTGGAGAGAAGATTGCTGTATTCACGGGAACTGGACATGATTTCCAGGTGCTGGAGGAGAAGAGTGGCACTGTGGTATTTAGAGGCAAGACGGGTGCAGCCCAATGGGATAAAACCAGTGGAGTCTCCGTACATACCGGAGATTTCTCTGAAATCAGAACAGCCGGACACTACCGGATTGAGCAAAAAGATGGTGCTGGTTCAGCTTCTTTTGCTATTACTGATAAGCCGTATCATGAGCTGCAGCAAGGTTTGTTAAAAGCCTTTTATTATTACCGCTGCGGTGTGGAATTGACTGAAGACTACGCTGGACCGTGGACGCACAAGGCGTGCCACACTGCCGAAGGTATTGTATACGGACATTCCGAGCGGAGACTGGATAGCAGTGGGGGCTGGCATGACGCTGGTGATTATGGAAAATATGCGGGTCCCGGAGCCAAGGCGGTTGCTGATCTATTACTAGCCTATGAGCTGTATCCATCAGCTTTTGCAAACGCTTTTACGCTTCCGGAAAGTGATGGAGTTCTTCCAGATGTACTGCTGGAATGCAAGGTCGAGCTGGATTGGCTATTTAAAATGCAGGAATCTGTTACTGGTGGTGTATATCATAAGCTGACAACGCTGAACTTCCCTGGACTTGATGTTATGCCTGAGGAGGATACTGCGGCCCTCTATTTCTCACCAGTATCTGCTGCGGCTACAGGGGACTTTGCCGGAGTGATGGCCCTCTCAGCGCGGATTTATGCACCATTGGACGCAGCTTACGCGGCAAAATGTCTGAAAGCTGCTCTTGCAGCCTGGGATTGGCTCGTACAGCATCCGGAGGAGTCGGGCTTTACCAATCCGCCTGAAATCACTACTGGCGAATACGGTGATGAAGTGGATGACGATGAACGCTACTGGGCCGCGGCCGAGTTATATCGGACTACAGGTGAAGAGGAGTATCACCAGGTCTTTCAGAAGCTGGCCCAGCTCTCTTTTCCAAAATACAGTCTAGGATGGGCGGATATGGGTGGATATGGTACGCTTGCCTATCTGCTAAACGGCGAACAGCATGCAGACAGTGTTCTCTACTCCTCCCTGAAGGAAGGTCTACTTGCAGAAGCCGTACGGTTAACGGAGCAGAGCCAAGAAGACGGTTACCACATCTCCTTGAAAGAGGAGGATTATATCTGGGGTAGTAATATGCTGGTGATGAATAATGCCATGCTGCTGCTGGCCGCTGAACATTGTAGTGGAGATTCCAGATTTGCAGTTTGTGCACAGGATCATTTGCACTATTTAATGGGGCGTAATGTGCTGGATATCAGTTATGTCACAGGTTTTGGTGATCGTCCGGTTATGCACCCGCATCATCGCCCGTCGGTAGGTGATACTGTGGTTGAACCGGTGCCCGGTCTAGTGTCAGGGGGTCCTGACCGTGGACTTCATGACGATTATGTGGTGGAGCATCTGCAGGGGAAGCCTGCCGCACAGTGCTTCGCTGATCACGAGCTAAGCTATTCTACAAATGAGGTCACGATCTACTGGAATTCACCAGCAGTGTTCGTTGTCGCTCGCTTTAATCAAATGTTGTAGAGTACTTTATATTTCTCTTAGGAACGGCTGGACTATCCATAAAAGGATAGCCAGCCGTTTCTTTTTGTTAGTCCAATATTTTTTTTAGAAATAATGCTAATAATATCCATTTGGCTAGCCGTTAGTATATGGACGTACTGCTAATCGTTAATAAGAGATTTATATAGCCTCGCTGATGTATCGGCGGAAAGGGGAAACTTAGCTTTTCTTATATCACCTCCCACTCAGGTTGAGTGAGCAACACGTTGGATCTAGTCATTAGAAAATTGGAGGTTGATTCATACATGAGAAAGACTATTCAAAAGGGTTTGAGTTTTTTGCTCATCGCTGTATTATTGTTTTCGGCTGGTTTGAATATTGGAGTTCAGCCGGTGCATGCAATTCAGGCAGGAACGGGAGTAACGACAAATCCGGCGACGGAGATTACGAAAACGTCAGTCAAGCTAAATGGCACGGTGACAAATGTTACTTATCAGACCGGTTATCCAGGCTTCTTTTATTGGACTCATATCGATGGAGTTACTGAACACCCACTGAGTGCAACTGGTGTAGCAGCTCAATATGCTTATCCTAACTTCAGTACGGTGCTTTCTACACTTCAACCCAATACCCAGTATGATTATCAAGCTTGCGTCAGTATGGGAGCGGTGTTAGCTTGTGGCAATATAGGGAGTTTTACCACGTTGCCTGGTCAGGTTATTCAACATATCATAGATTTAACAATACCGGATCAGATCAATGTGCCCAATCTTACAGATCAGGCAGATCTGGTGCTGCCCGCAACGATGGAAGTGACCTTTGATGATAATACAAAAGGGAATTTTCCGGTAGAGTGGGACCTGAGTAATTATGATCAGGGAGGCAGCAATGGATGGACATTCAAAGAATCCGGAGGCTACAGAGTCATTGAGGGCGTATTAACATTGCCGGGTGACGGTTCTGTTGAATACGTTTCCAACTCCACTCTAACACCACGGGTGACGGTATTCGTGGACTATCCCAACCTAACTAGCATTCCGGCTGTACAGACTGTAACGGCACCACTTGGAACAAGTCTGGCAGAAGTAAAAGGGCTGCTGCCCAATGAACTGACGATGACATTCAGCAATGGTCAAGAAGCCTCGCCTCCGGTTACATGGGATGAGGGCACACCAACTTTTACAGGTGAAGCAGGCACGTATACATTTGTAGGTACACCAGGCTGCTTCCAACAAGATTTTGCCCGCAAAACAACAGATGAGTTTTCAACTATGGGTGGGGGTGGAGATTGCGGTTACTATAATCCGAATGCTCTGACAGCTCAGGTGCAGGTGAAGATTAGTGATTATGCTTGGCAGCTTGTCGGTCCAGCCGGATTCACTGCTGCAGCGCATGGACTTTCCTTTGCTTATGATGCAACAGGCATGCCTTTTGTGGCTTTTGCAGATGGTAACAACGGAGATCGATTATCAGTAATGAAATTTGATGGGACTTCATGGGTCTATGCAGGCAGTCCGGGATTCTCGGATAATCCGGTTACTACGGCTTCAATGGCTTTCCATTCCGCAGAGGATGGGGCATTGTATGTTGCTTATACCGAAAAGGACAGTAACAATATTGTGGTCTCGACACTAGACGGCAAAGGATGGAAGAATCTGAATCCGACTCTGGCTATAGCGACTGCATCAGGTACTCTTTCACTCGGCTTTGCTTATGGTGTACCTATTGTTGCATTCCCAGATGCTGCGCAGGCTGGTTCTGCTTCGGTTATTCGTTACACGGACGGAGTTTGGGAATATGCAGGTCTAGCTGGATTCTCCGCCGGAGCCGTTCAGTCCATTACACTATCAGAGAGTTATAGAAGTTATTACACAGTCAGCTATATTCAAGCAGGCGAGTTGAACACGGCTTACCTGACTTATCCAGATCAATGGGTCATCCAGACTCAGTCTGGGACAGCGATTGAATTATTATCACAAGTAACGGATCATTATTATCAACCTTATGTAGCCTATCAGGATTCCAATGGAGTTCAGCTCAAAGCAATTGATTATAGTGAGGGCTGGAATTCTTATGGTCCGGGTGGAATCAGTGATAGTCCGGTACAATTACTGGCACTAACATTTGACGGAAATGACATACCTTATATGGCTTATACAGACACCACCAATGCCGGAAAAGTAACCGTTAAGAAGCTGAAGGACAACATTTGGCTGACGGTTGGTGCTGCTGCGTTTACAGCTGGGAGTGCTTCTGAACTAAAGATTCAGATCATCAACTCGGTTCCACATGTAGCGATTGTCGATAATGCCCAAAATGGGAAATTGACTGTGCTGAATTTCCGTTCATTTGATCCTGTTTCTGTACAGACTGCAAATGCAACGAATATAACAACAACATCAGCCACCGTGGGAGGTACTGCCCAAGGTACGGTAACTGCACGCGGAATTGAATATGGAACACAAGCTGATCTGACAGGAGAAACCTTCCGCTTGGATGCATCAGCAGAAGGCATTGAACCCTTTACGGTGAATCTGACTAGCTTGCAGCCGGGAACAACCTATTATGTACGTGCCTACGCGGTAACGCCTATAGGGATTGTATACGGAGAATTGATGCACTTCACCACATCCGTCGTTGTCATTCCAGATGTGGTAGTTACAAATCCGCCTACTCCGGCCAAAACAGTTAAAGTAATTGTGACAAATACTAGCGATGGGGTAATAGCTAACACACCAGTTACTCAACTCATCGGCTCAACGTTGAGCACAGTTGGCAAGTTATATACAACAAATGGGCAAGCGATTAACGTAGGCGAATTCACGATTCATCCAGATGGAAGCTTCTTATTGCCAAATGTGCCAGCGGGTACGTATATCTTGGCCTTGAATGTTATTGCCCCTAATGGAGAACGGCTAGCTGGACAATTGGCGACCTTAAAGGTAGATGCCAGCGGTAATGCTACAATCAACGCTGAATTGATCGATCCATACGGGATTATCACGGACTCGGTCACGGGCAAACCGGTAGATGGTGTTAACGTTACCTTACACTGGTCAGATACAGCATTGAACCGTTCCAAAGGACGTACACCTGATCAACTGATTGTCTTGCCAGAATTGCCTGATTTTGCACCTAACAAGAACCATGATCCACAAACCAGCACGGATGGCGGTCGTTTCGGCTGGATGGTCTATCCCGAAGGTGATTATTACATTTTGGGTGAAAAAGCCGGGTATGTAGCTTTTGATAGTCGAAAAGATACGGCCACAGCGCAATTTGGTACAGATAGTTATATCCGCGAGGGTAACATTCATGTGGGTCAGACGATAGTCGAATATAATTTCAAAATAACACCTACAGGCGAATATAAAGCCTATATGAAAGGTTATCCAGATGGCAGATTCCAGCCAGAGAAAGGTGTTACCCGTGCTGAAATTGCTGCGATTCTGAGCCGGACGATGACTGCCAGCCAGAAGTCTGCGGGCAACACAGCATTTAAGGATATTTCATCCGGTTACTGGGCCGCAACGGGCATAAAGAACGCTGCAGAGCAGGGATGGATGCAAGGTACCGGAAACCACATGTTCCAGCCTGAACAAGCAGTGACCCGTGCTGAAATGGCACAAATACTGTTTAACGTGTATGCATGGGCACCTAGCAGCAACTCAGCAACAGTCCTTACTTTTAGCGATGTACAAGGTCACTGGGCTCAGGCAGCGATTGCTGCAGCCGTAGCGCAAGAGCTATTTACGGGTTACACAGATGGCACATTCCATCCCAATCAGCCGATTAGTCGTGCTGAAACGGTGACTTTGGTCAACAAGCTGCTGAAACGACCAACGACTGCTGCTCAGACAGCTGTGTGGAGCGATGTCCCTACTTCCTTTTGGGCGTATGGCGATATTATGTCCGCATCGGTTGATCAGGTAATTAAGTAATGTGAAGCAGCTGTTCGCTAAATGGAATTTGGAGAGACCGGAGAAGTTGTCCCGGTCTTTTTTTTGTTTATCATTTGCCGGTGAGGGTTTAGTTAATCAGTTTAAATGTGGTTCTGATATTGTTAATTTTCTTGCTCATAGAACTATACGTTGCTGTTAACTCTGCATCATTGGGATTGTAATTCACATCTCCCGGAGGGCTTAGAGTAAATACTTTGTCGCCATCTTCACCTATTTTATAAATCTGCCCAACCTCGATCATAGACGGGCCGCTCATCTTCCAATCTTCTTTAGACCATATTAAAATTGAAAAAATAACGCCTGCATACTCTTTGTTGGCGATGTCGATAAAATCCAATCTTTCGGTCCCCGAAACTTCATTTACAGCTTCGACTACTTCATATTTACCTTCCCATGTCTTGGAGAGCGCTAGCGTGAAATGATGTTTCGTATTGGTGTAAAGTATGCTCGCTGCTTCAGGAATACTTTGATTATTCACCTTGGTAATCTGGAGATTGACTGCTGAGTAGGCTCTAAAGTCCCCGACACCTTCTCCGACAAAGTTTTGGGCAAATACTCCAAATTTATTTCCTTTTAGGATAACTTCACCAATCTGCTTGCTGTTATCATTATAAAAAGATAATCGAGCCTCGACCATGTTGTGGGTACTACCTACGCCTGCCATTATTAATTGACCCGTAACTTTAGTTGCTGTACCAGCTTTAGTTAATATTAAATTACCAACAGAGATGCCTTCATAATCAGGATCGTTTAGGTCTAGATCACTGTTTTTGACGAAAATCTTGTGTAGCTCAGCGTCATATTCTATGGTTGCCCCCAGATGCTCTGCTACAAAACGAATAGGAACATAAACATGTCCCTTCATATTCAGAACTTTGTAATCCTTGTCTATAGCAATGTTACTATTATTGATTTCAAAGCTTGTGGGGAATAAGTAGGCCTGAATCGAATCCGAGGCAAAAGCAACCGTAGAGCAAGCCATAACCAAGCCGCAAATTAAGCCTAAAATAAACTTTTTCAAAGCAACACCTCATTCATCAGAATGTGTACAGTAGTGCTAAACGATTGATCGCTCTCATTTTACCAAAGATTCCCTTAATGTTATATTATTAATAGTTGCCTTGTTCAGTAGTTATCCTTCCATAATTACAAACTCATACCAAGGAGCCCAAATCATGAAGCGATTCAAAGTAATCAGTCTAGATATGTTTCAGACTCTAGTGAATGTACAGAGCAGAACAAGTCATGTTTGGAGGCCGATTTTGCAACAGGGTTATTCAGAGGAGCTTGCTGCCGAGCTGGGTGCACTGCTGCTGGGTCACTATTATTTGGTTTACGATAGGGTCCGGGAATCAGGCAAATTTAACACGACTAGAGAGATTTACAAAGAAAGTTTCAACAAAGTGTTCTTACTCCACTCTTTGGACTATGATACTCAGGACGCTGTAGATATTCTGTTTGCGGAGCACAGGCTGGCGGAGCTTTATGCGGAGACGGAGCATTTCCTGGAGCAGATTACACAAGAATATCCGGTGTGCATAGTGAGTGACACGGATGCTTTGATGCTTCCAGATTTTTATAAAAAATATCCTATACAGCTATTCACTTCTGAAGTTTACAAATCCTATAAGAATGATAATCATAACACCATGTTCAATGATGTTATTGTCCATTATGGAGTGGAACCGGGGCAGATTATTCATATCGGAGACTCCGTAGCGGATGTGCTTGGGGCTAAAAAAGCAGGAATTACGGCATGCTGGATAAATAGAAATCAAGAGACTTGGAGTAGTGAAGTTGCGCCGGATTATATAGTTACAACTCTGGATGAGTTCTATGAATTATTATAGGTATAAATCACTTGATAAGGATGGTGTCAAAGATATGGAACTACGTTTAGCGGGCAAAACCGCACTGGTGACAGGCTCAACTAACGGAATAGGTAAAGCGATTGCGGAGTCTTTGATACGTGAAGGTGTGACCGTGCTGATTAATGGACGTAATGAGGAGAAAGTAAATGCAGTTGTGGATGAGCTGAAAAGCCGTTATACCGGTGCGAAGGTTCTGCCAGCAGCAGCTGATTTAGGAAATGAGCAAGGTTGTGAGGATATGATTAAGCGCTATTCCGAGGTTGATATACTGATTAATAATATGGGTATTTTTCAGCCAGCGGAGTTGTTTGAGATCCCTGATACGGAATGGTTTAGATTTTTTGAGGTAAATGTGATGAGTGGTATTCGTCTGACACGTCATTATTTGCAGAGCATGATTGCCCGGAATGAAGGTCGAGTTGTCTTTATTGGCAGCGAAGCGGCCATAATGCCTTCCCAGGAAATGGCTCATTATAGTGCCACAAAGACCATGCTGCTATCCGTATCGCGGAGTCTGGCCGAGCTTACGAGTGGAACTCGGGTGACGGTAAATACGGTGCTGCCAGGTTCCACATTGACGGAGGGAGTTGAAACGATGCTGCAGACGTTGTATCCGGAGGGTAATCTGACCATCGAAGAAGCAGAGAAACGCTTTATGAAGGAAAATCGACCAACTTCGATCATTGAAAGGCTTATCCGTCCAGAGGAAATTGCGGAATTTGTAACGTTTATCAGCAGTCCGTTAGCAGCAGCCATTAATGGTGCAGCTTTACGGGCAGACGGTGGATTAGTGCGAAGTGTATTCTAATGGATAAACATATGGAACAACAGCGTTACCCCATCGGTCATTTTGCAGCTTCGGGACAGCTGACGCTTAAGCAGCGGGAGCAATGTATAGAGGAAATATCCACCATGGCTGAACTATTAAGAGAGAAAGTATGTACCCTAACTCCAGAACAGCTGGATATCCCTTATCGGGCAGAGGGTTGGAGTGTTCGACAGGTTATCCATCATCTGGCTGATAATAATATGAACGCCTATCTTCGTTTCAAAAGAGGACTAACCGAAGAAGCGCCCATTATTCCCTCGTACCGGGAGGAGTTATGGGCTGAACTAAGTGATTATAGCAAAGAGCCGGTGGAGACTTCGCTTGTGTTGCTTGAGAGCCTGCAACGGCGCTTTGTATCATTACTGCGTTCGCTTGGAGATGAGGACTATAAGAGAACCTTTGTTAGCTTGGGTCTGGGTACGCTGAGCCTGGACACCGCACTTGAGCGATATGTGTGGCATAACCGGCATCATCTGGCCCACATCACTTCACTTATAAGTAGAAAGGGCTGGTGAATTTATTGCTCGCAAGCGATCCCGTCTTTATCGCGGTCGCTTTTTTGGTTGGCTTCATAGAGCTCTTTAGAGGCGTAAGGTTTATTTTTGGTTTTACCGCCTTTGTTCTTGGTAGAGCTGGAAAGAGCAACGCCACCCTTGTAGTCTTTATGCATTTCTGTGCAGTTCTTGTAGGTTGTTGCCTTAGCGGCAGCCGTTTCCGTACCAACGGTACCTATGGTCAGCGAGAGTAACAGGGCGGTTGTCAGACCGATATTCAAATATTTCCTCATTCCATTCATCTCCTTCTTTTCTTTACATAGTAACACTAATGGATAAAAAAGGAATGAGAATTCCAAGGGATTCCAAATTACAGAAAGAGCAAGCGATGACGGTAACTCATCGCTTGCTCTTTTCTTTATTAAATAGGCTGAAAACTTCGCTTAGTCTCTGCCGGCCATCACTATTTTTTCGGCGATCATTTTAGGCTGGGTATGGAAATTAGTCATATGATCTCCGATGCCTTCAATGTAACGGAACTGTCCCAAATGACTGGACTGAGTCGGATGGAAGCCATAAGGTCCTTGGGGAAGAGCCGTATCTTCAGTTAAATATAGATAACTTTTCGGGATATCCAGACTGTAGAATTTCTTGAGGTCCAGCTTTTGAAACGATGGGCCTGCTGGTTCGGGCTTGACCTTTTTGTATAAGGCCTGAGCTTCCGCAAGACTGGCCGTGTTGACAAAGTTACTACGGAAGAGAGAGAAGGGAAGCATAATCGTATTGTTTCCAGAAGCTGCTCTTAGCTGCTCAAAGGCTTGGAGCATAGGAGCGGGGAACTGGTCCGCAACACTTTGACCATCCAGAGGTACGAAAGCATCCAGAAATACCAAACGTTTGATCCGGTCCGGTACTTGTTCGGCTACCTTTTGGATGACTGAGCCTCCAAAGCTATGTGCAAGTAAAACAATATCATGCAAGTCCTTTTTGTTAATAAAATCAACGACTGATTTGGTGATTTGCTCATGGGTGACATTCGTCTGCGTATCCTCACCATGACCTGCATATTCCGGAGTATAGACGGTGTGCCCTAATTTACGCAGCTCTGCGGCTGTTTCATCCCAAAAGCTGGCATCCGCCCAAGCGCCGTGAACCAGAACGAAAGTTAAGGGCTTCTCACTTACTCCGTTACTCTTTACGGCAGCAGCGGCTTGGGTTTGATTCCAGGGCTGGAGCACAAGCAATGAAAATACGGCGAGGGTCAAGGTCATTACTATACTTTTTTTAATCCATTTCATGATGGTGAGCCTCCTGATTTAATGTGGGCAAAGTTTCTCTTAAGAATGATGCCCCAAAGCAGGATGAATCATGTTATTTACTTAACAAATCTTACAGCTGTTGATTCTCAGCAATGTATTGATACCGCATTTCTGCGTCAAGCCGGTAACCAGTAAAGGTAAAGCGATCAAGCCTCTAAGCTTCCAGTAGTCTGGTATAAAGAGTCATGAGTAATTATCAATGTCTCTACTCTTTTCTACCTCTTAATAGTTTATAATAAAAAAGGGTTTGTTTCATTTTTTCAGGGACATAAGGGGGTCACGAAATGCCTATGCTGAAAGAGATGCGCACTAGACGACAGAGAAAATTAGGTTTAACTGCGCTGCTGACAGGATTGGTGACACTGGTGGTAGTGCTGACATCAACTATTCTTCTTGTGGCATCTTACCAATCTAAAAAAGAATCATTAATAGAAACCACACTACATTTGAACTACACAAATGCTAACAGAATGAGCCAGACTGTAGATTCCCTATTTCGTTCGATGCAAACCAGCCTGGAGTACAGTGCGAATGTACTTTCAAGTGTTGAAACTATGAAGACAAAAGAAGTTGATGATTATCTTGAGTTAATGCGCAATAGCAGCAACTATTTTAATTCGATCGCTTTAATCAACGCAGATGGGCTAATTCTTAATACTGTACCAAAGACACTGGGGATGGATGGCCAATATATCACCTCGAAATCGGGCAAGGAAGCACTGAGGAAGCAGCTTCCTTATTTATCTGAACCTGGTATTGTTCCTGGCACTGGAAGACTTCTTCTAATAATGAGTGAACCTGTATTTAATCATGAGGGACTTTATCTGGGAGTCGTTGGGGGCACTCTGTATCTGCACGAAAATAATGTTCTGAATATGATTATTGGCAACAGTGCCATTGATGATTCAGGTTCTTATTATTATATCGTCGGTTCTGACGGACATCTGTTATTTCATCCTGATAAAGCACGGATCGGTGAGGATATTAGCTCTAACCCAGTGGTGCAGAGGTTGCTGAGAGGTTACAGCGGACAGCAGCAGGTAATCAACATAAAAGGAGTGCCAATGCTTGCAGGTTATGCCAGTGTTCCGGCGAATGGCTGGGGAGTCGTCGTAGTCTCGCCCACCCATATTATCCAGAAACAGCTGCTGAGTCACCTTAGAAAGGTTCTTTGGTATACGGCAATACCCTTTTTCCTTCTGCTCATTGGTGTTATCATCCTAGCGCGTAAATTAGCCAGGCCGTTTGTGTATCTTGCTGATCTGGTAAATAAGCTGGGGAAGGAAAAAGTTGAGCTTTCGGAAATAAAACCGCATTGGAACAGGGAGGCCGACCTGCTGAACAGAGCAGTTCTCCTCGCCTTGCGAGATGTCCAGCGGCAAAAGGATCAATTGACTCAGGAGGCCATGACGGATCTTCTGACCGGATTGATGAACCGTAGAAAGCTTGAGCAAAAGATGAAGGAATGGATTGAAGAGGAAATCCCTTTTTCCCTCATCACCATGGATGTAGACAAATTCAAGTTCGTAAATGATACCTATGGTCATCTTGCTGGAGACGAGGTATTGAAGCAAGTAGCTGGCATTATTACAGCTTCTGTTCGTCCGGGCGACATTTGCGGACGTTATGGAGGAGAGGAATTCATCATTCTTCTATCCCGTACCAGAGCTGTAGATGCTTATATTGTTGCCGAAAGGATTCGCAAAACATTGGAAAAAAGCGATGTGCCTACAGCTATGCGGGTTACAGTCTCGCAAGGGATTGCCCATTATCCGTCACATGCGAAATCTCGGGAAGAACTGTTGCATAGAGCAGACAGAGCTTTATATTCAGCTAAGCATCAGGGGCGAAACAAGACCATTATTGCCGATTAACGATTTTCAGTTCAAGTACCCGGGAAATATCTGCACCTGGGCATGGGCTAATGCATATCTTATCCTTAGGAACAACAAAAATTGTTACTACAGAAGGGTAGGAATGTAACGTGACTTCATACATGGATTATACTTCTCCTAATACGCAATTTACTTACGATGTGAACTGCAACACGACTTTTAAAAAAGATGATTGCAATTACATTAATACGTTGTCTATTAAGGAATTGAACACCCTGGAGAATACATCGCTGCTTGATATTTTTCTTAGCAGAAGCAACGTGGTCGAACCTCATTATCATCAAAATGCAGCTGAGCTTGTGTATTGCATCAGCGGATCAGCAGTGGTCTCTTTAATTAACCCGTTCACGAATGAGTTGCTGCATTTCCCGATCTGTCCGGGTCAAGTGACGAATGTGCCACAAGGTTGGTGGCATTATGAGGTGGCTACTGTGGATAACACGCATCTGCTGGCCATCTTCGATGCACCTATCCCAGAGGTCATTCTTGCTTCGGATATCTTAAGCTTAACTCCGGCGAACGTACTCGCTCATACCTATTGTCTGAATGAGGCAAAGGTGAAGGATGCTTTAGCTCCAATTAAACCGGGAACCTTCATCGGCCCACCTGTTGGCTGCTGTGAACCAAGTAAAGTTCAGGCAGAACATACTGCAAATATGCAGCCCAATGCATATCCAAATGCTCATCCTATGACACAGCAAGCTTACGGCTATCAACAACCGCTTCCGGTTCAAGGGTACTATAATCAGAGATATGTCCAGTATTATCAGCAGCAACCGTATGTGCAGCAGCAGTACCCGCAATATCAGTATCCAAGCACGCAGGAATAAATTGTTGTATTCACAAAAAAAACCTCTCTGGATCAGCGATCCAGAGAGGTTTCTACGTATTAGGACAAGCGGACAAGCACACGGCCTCTTGTATTGGATTTCAGAATATCTGCCAGCGCCTCGGGCAATTCATTCAAGGTGACTTCTCGGTCTACGAGGTTCTCAAGCTGTTCCGGCTTCAGGTCGGCAGCCATCCGCTCCCATACCTGGAGCCGTGTATCCATTGGGCATAGCACAGAGTCGATACCCAGCAGATTTACACCACGCAGAATAAACGGAAGAACAGTGGTTGGCACCGAAGTTCCTGCAGTTAAGCCGCTTGCGGCAACCGAGCCTTTATAGGCAAGCTTGCTCAATATTGCTGCCAGCGGGCTGCCGCCGACAGAATCGACGGCTGCTTGCCATAGCTGCTTGTCCAAAGGTCTGCTTGTAGGGCCAATAACATCTTCGCGGGAGATGATTTCTTCTGCTCCCAAGGCCGTTAAATACTCGGCTGCATCGGTTTTGCCTGTGCTGGCCACTACGTGATAGCCTTTTTTGCTGAGTATGGCGATAGCCGTCCCACCGACACCGCCGGTAGCACCAGTTACCAAGACTTTACCTTTGTCTGGGCTCAATCCATTAGCTTCGAGTTCTTGAATGGACAATGCAGCAGTAAAGCCGGCAGTGCCGTAGATCATGGCTTCTCTTAGGGTAAGTCCGTCCGGTAGAGGAGTCACCCAGTCAGCCGGAATACGTGCGTATTCGCTGAAGCCTCCAAAGTGGGACACCCCAATGCCATTTCCGGCTGCAATAACGGCTTGTCCTTCGTGAAAGCGGTCGTCTGTTGAAGAGACCACGGTGCCTGATAAATCTACACCCGGAATAAAGGGATAATTTCTTAAGATTTTGCCGTCCGGAATACTGGCCAAACCGTCTTTATAATTCACACTGGAATAGGCAACTTTAATGACAACTTCACCTGCGGGCAGATCTTCTAAAGTAACCTGCTTAACAGTAACGGAAAATGAAGACTCCGTCTTATCAACAACTAGCGCTTGAAATGCTTCTGGCATGAGTGTAATCTCCCTTTAACGAATTAGTATGTAACTCCTTTATATATTATTTATTCTGACTGGTCAACTTTTTTATGTCTGTGATATAATGTGCAGTAATTATGATATACAGTGGAGGCTACTATGGTCCGTTATAAGAAATCCGAGGAAAAGCGCAAGCAAATCCTCTTCGCTGCCTTTCAAGCCTTGTCTGAACTGGGGTATGATTCTGTGACACTGCAGGTGATTGC
>LIDZ01015757.1_pt4 | contig 22111 bp, 22 predicted proteins | sample 644651 | NCBI WGS metagenome assembly LIDZ01 (sample SAMN03856242, study PRJNA289617) | food metagenome | isolation source: wine grapes on drying loft during traditional withering process | host: Vitis vinifera cv. Corvina | place: Italy: Gargagnago di S. Ambrogio di Valpolicella | collected 2014-01 | reverse complement strand
CCCTCTTAAATCCATATTTCCGAAAATAGTTGCACACGCAACTAACTGGCTATTTGTAGTGTACCGCAATTTAGTTGCGCACGCAACCGCTTTGTTGTAGTATTTTAGTCAGAATGGCAGGCAAGTATTTTACCCAAAGAGGTGTCGATTTTGACTTTGAAAAAAGAACCCATCGGAAAACTGGTTTCCCAGCTCCATCGCCAGAATCAAAAAATCCTGGCCAAAGAGTTGACGCCATACGGACTCGGCAGCGGCGGGCAGCACACCTTTCTTAAACTGATCCTTAACCAGCCTGGCATAACGCAGGATCAAATGACCAATGAAATGAAATTTGATAAAGCAACAACCGCCCGTTCCGTTAAACATCTGGAGGAATCGGGATATATTGACCGCAGAATTGATCCCAAGGACCGCCGCTCTTCTCTGCTCTATCCGACGCCCAAGGCGCTGGAATTCGCTCCGGTGTTCAAATCGATCCTGGAAGAGTTCAACCGCAAGCTTGCCGCGGACCTAACGGAAGAAGAGGTCGATCTGCTAGTTACTTTGCTCCAAAAGATCACAAAGAATTCCGAAGCATTAAATCAGCAGAATTAACGAAGCGGCGTAGAGTTATGTTATGGCTTCTGGTTCGCAAAAAAAGCAGCACTCCACTGATCTGGAGTGCTGCTTTTTTATTGAAGTTTCCGGATAAACGTGTCCGCGAACAACTCTGCATCCTTAGGCCATCTTGCCGTCAGTAGCTGCCCGTCCTCAACGACAAAGGGTGTGCTAAACGCGGGTCCCTTCTGATAATTGTCTTTGCTCCGCAAATGTCGGACCACCTCATCCTGCACATATTCGGGATAGGTCCGGTAGTAACTTCCCCGTGCCCACGCTGTAAGCCAATAAGCGGTGCGTTCTAGCTGCTTAGTTAAGCTTGTCATCTGCTTCTTATAAATGATCGACTGCTGACTCTGCGGATCAATAGTCCGGGCAAGCACAATCGTGCCATGGCAGATCGCGCCAACTGGTTTATCCAACTGCCAGAACTGCAGCACCTTCTCCCGCAAAATCTCGCTTTCCAAGTAAGTGATCATTCCCTTGGCATGGCCACCAGGCAGCAACAACCCGTCAAAGGTAGCGGGGTCAATCTCTTCATAAGTCAACGGATTCAGAAACTCCTCGTCTCGTTCAAGCTCTTGGGTATACAGCGCTACTACTGACTTGTCCGCACCCAATTGTCCAAACACAACCCCCGTTAACAAATATGGGTCCGTGTAGGACCGCTTCCCATCTGGGGTAGCAAAGACTACTTGAATCCCCGCCGCTCTGCATCTATACCAAGGAACCACCACTTCTGTCGTGTCAAAATCATGTGACGGCAATGGGATCAGAACTCTCTTTTGCTGGGTCATCGTTCTGCTCGCTCCCCTAAAGATATTTTAATGATAACAACATTTCATGTAGCTAAAGTGTTAGATTTCGCTTCTTATGAATATCGTTATTTTGTAACGTCGCCATGAAAAGTAATACCGGATATCGGAGAATACTCTTTCAGCTTTTCCTCTTTGACTTGCCAAATGCCCTTAATAAAGTAACCGTACATCGAATCTGTTTTTGCCGGCTCTATCACAAAATCCAGAGTTTGTTTTACTAGACCAGCTTCTTGCTTCACTATGGCGACTCGTACCGTAATGATAAAATTTTTATCCTGCTTCACGTCTATAAATTGGGTGTCAATTACGGCTGGATAGAATCCGCCTATAGGGACGATATTTTCGGGACCAATCACATCGCTGTCAAAATCCTCTGAACGAAGCGGTTTCACTAGGTCAGGGTTCCGTGAATCAAATCCGATAATATACTGCATGATTAGGTCATGGACGGATAGCCAATAAATTCCCTTCGCTAAATCATCGTCCCAAACATTTTCCTTAGTATTAATGTCAACTGTCTTGGAATCGTTATTCCAAAGAACGGATGCACCAAGTGCCGATGCAATCGTACCAATCGGTACTAGCACACGTCCGTTCTCAATTTTAGGCGAAACATCCGTGGATACAGGATTACCATTCAGTACAATACGAATCGGGATGGCCGCATTTACCGCCGTCGCTACAGATAGAAGTACTACACAAATAAGTGCGGTTTTTAAACCATTTTTGAAAAGTTTCATAGGTATCATCTCCTACCCTCAGATTTACTTGCTATCAGTTTTCGTCTTTCTGGGAAATAAAGATAGACTATCGCTGTTTTATTGAGCTAGCGTTTCTCCGTTAGCTCAAGAATCCATCCACGTGTTCCTAAGCCGCCGAATGAATACCTCAGGTTCGCTTGGGTCTAATACCTCTATCCCGTCGTCTTTTATAAGCTGCCTTTTAATCAAATCGTCAATGAGCCGATCGGTTACATCGTGATAATCGTCCAATACATTTTCCTCTTCAATAAAACTAATTTGATCGCCTATATTACTCAAAAGGTACCAAGTCGTCATAGCTGCTGTTACGGGATTCCCGGTTAATTCCCTTGCTTTACTTGCTGGGAGATGGGCAAAGCTTATTATTTCTCCTTTGCTTTTATTGACTAAAACATATCCTTGTCCCATTCAAAATATCTCCTCATTCTCTTAGTTCACTGACCTAACGTTTCCCGTTAGCGGAACGTTCGATAACCTTTATTCAGTTTATTCTGATGTACCCTAGAAATTACATAAACAAAATAACCCACCACGCAGCCAACCATATTTAGAAAAACATCATCAATATCCGCTGCTCCCAAAGAGGTTACAAGTTGAATTATTTCAATACCAAGAATAATACCAAGTGAAAATACAATCGTTTTTATGAATGATGGTCTTCGTACAACGAGCGGAAGTAAAAATCCCATAGGAACAAATACAGCAATATTGGCGATTAAATTAATTGATGAAGGCACCATTCCTACACGAATGTAAGAATCAATTGATGAAGCTATCGTCCTAAAGGGAATCAATTGTAAATTCCAATAACCCTCAGCTTTCTGTGCTTTATTACTAGCAATCCTATCGATTACCCTTTGTATGTTACCGAAATATTTTACAATCACAAAGTTAACTAAGCCTATTGAATACACAATAAAGATATACTTTGCATTTAATTTACTGAAGAATGTGGGTATTTTCACTTCCTCCTCCTAGCATCGAATCTTCACTCACTATATCTATTCTAATTTACCATATATTTCATCTAAAATACCCGTTAGTTGAATGTTCACCTATTTGAATGAATCAAAGCACTTTTTATGGATGCTTTTAGTTCATCCAACTTTTCTTGAGGAATCTTCTTTCTTATACGCAGGACTATATCTTGGCCAGTTATGAAATGCTTATTGCGAAGTTACCGGGGAAATCTCGAACTTCGTCCCGACATCTCCGGCGAAAACTATGGATCCTCCCAAGGGCAGTACGACTTGATCCTTATTTCCGATGACACTGAAGAAGAGGCATGTTCCCTTTGCATCATAAATAGCGAAGGAAGCGTGCGAGGACATATTTACCTTAATGGCCTTGCCCCCGTCCTTTTCGCTTATCGTATACCACCTGGCGTATCCGCTGGGAGAAATCGTAACAGTTGACTTCTTAGCAAAGTTAAAAGGCTGCACGGCGTCCTCGTTCACTAAGATGAATCCACCAAGATTCAAGTACTCAACTCCGTCTTGTGTAAAGAACGTAAGACTTGAGAGATCCCGCCCGTTCGCTCCCGGAATTTGCAATTCGGAGACGGCTGAATTAGGGCCGGTTATTCGTTTATCCAACACGTACCCCGGCAATTGTTTCGACAGATTCAAGTTGGTGGTTACCGATGTTGTCAAATAAGCAATCGAAGTATACTTCTCAGTTAACAGATAATACTTCTTCCCGTCGCGCTGCATCCATGCTTTCTGGGTCTTCGCCGGAAGATCTTGGGGCTGGAGCTTCTCGGCGTTGTACATGGATATTGCCACCTGCCCAAGACCCGAGATCGAAGCGTATTGACGAAGCCATTCGTAAGTGCGGCCGTTCTCCTCCGTCACGAAGCTGATCATCTCATTCCCATGCGCACTACGGAATGTACCGTCTGCCGAATACTCGTAGATCTCGGCTGGATTGGCAGATGGCTGCTCCGAAGTGACGGACATGACACCGCCTTCGGATATTTTGATGTTCATCGTTGTACCGGTCGCACCGTAGATTCCCGAATACTGCAGCATAGACTCCGGCATTTCAGATTTTACCAGCGCGCCGTATGACTTTTCAGGCTTGAATTCAGTAATTGTCCCTTTCTCTTTCAGCGCCTGAAGCAGGATTTCATTCGCCAGAAGCTGATCATACGTGCCGTTCCCGCCGGAAGTGACAACAGCTGCCGCCATGTCCTGTTCGGGAAGCACAACGAGCGACGCGTGATAGAGAACCGTGTCCCCGCCTTTGGTCAGCGCCTTCATTCCGTACTCGCTGAAGGGATACAGATTGACGCTGTCCCAGCCGAGACCGTATCCGATGGAATTGTCCGCAGCATCAGGCCACAAAGGCGTCTGGTACTCGTCTTGCGCCGTGGCCGTAGCCGATTTACCAGACAAGACTTCTTCCTCTTCCCCCGTGAAAACTTGTGAGAATCGAACCAAATCTTCCGCTGTGGAATAAATACCTCCCGTTCCGATCAAGTTAACCGTCTCGCCCGGAAGTTGTCCTGTATAGGTAGGATAATAGAGTCCCGCCATCTTCGCTGCGTCCGGAGAATCGAGCGGCGTCTTCGTATTGACCATACCCAGAGGTTCCGTAATAAATCGATGGATATAAGCGGTAAAGTCCATGCCGCTGACCTGCTCGACCAGAATCTGGGCCAGTGTAAATCCGTCATTGCAGTAAACCGAATAAGCACCCGGATCCGCCTTTAAGGTCTGTCCGGCCAGTTGCTTCAGCAGTGTGTCGTGGGCGTAAGTATCGTTATCTTCGAATAAAAAGGCGTCCGTAAACGAGGTTCCCATTAACCCGGAGGAATGATTCAGCAGCATACGCGGTGTAATCTGTTTGTAGCGTTCATCCATCATCGTAAACCTGGGGATATACTGGACGACCGGCGTATCGAGATCGATTTTCCCTTGATCAACCAACTGCATAACGGCAACCGTTGTAAACATTTTACTCGTCGAGCCGATCCCGTACATCGTGTCTTTCGTGAGCGGCCTCTGTCCCTGCTCATCATTCTTGCCGAATTGGCCGGATACGACGATGCGGCCATGATCGATAAGGGCGTATTGTACGCTGTTCGTATCGTATGCTGTCGTGAGTAGTTCGGCTTTTTCCTTTGCAGCTTTCATGGTTAATTCATAGGTGAGTCCAGCTTCGTTAGAAGGTGCGTCCCCTTCCGCCGTTGACACGGTTACCGGAGCAGCACTTGACTCAATCACCTGAGATGTATTTAGCGCCTCTGGTGTGTTCTGCATCTTAGTCACTGGTGTGTTGTCGTTGCAGGCGCTTAGCAGCAGAAGCAGACACAAAAATAGTACGGCTACAGTTATCCCTCGACTTTTCATCATTCGAACTCTCCTTCCGGAATTTTGGTAGATATGACTCCAAATTGATATATTTATACATTAATGAAAATTAGTTTTTATACAAAACTGTCCGCTAGCTTAAAAAGGGACCTTCTACTACCTTAAGTGAAACGAGAATTGAATGACCCGAAGTGAGAATGTTGCACACTTCTTGAGATACATACAAATGTACTTAAATGATTTTGATTATTATGTAGTTCATTTCTTCTTAGCTTTAAAAGAATAGCAAATATTTGTTTTCTTTCATCTTCTTCCGAATAAATTTAAATACTCTTCTTAAAAAAAATCACTGATAAAATAATAATCAGCAATTCCAACTACGACAACGGATAAAACAATAAATAGTAATTTTTGATAATCAAAAGCGATCGTATAAAGAACACTTCTAAGGAAATAAAGTAACCTCATCACTCCTCATTGTAATATATTTACATACAGTTACGGCTTGATCTTTAAATGGTTTCATGTGTTTGTGCAATTGCGTATAAGACGGTTATTCGTATCCAGCATTGATTTTTGTGAAAAAAGCGGGGAAACACCCGTATTTTCGGTCATGCCCAGTCGTTACGGTTATATACGCTCGGAGGACTGATTATTGACTGGGATACATCCGGATGGGGCTATTTGGGCGAGGACCTCGCAAGCCTGATTGCGGATGAAACTAATATTGATCACATGGTTGAACGCTACAAGCAATGTGTTCCAGCGTATTACAAAGGCTTTTCGGAATATGCAGTTGCGTCTACGAGATGATACTTCTCGTATTCGGGTACAGGCTTGTGGAAAGGTATCTCCGTATAGAAGACGACGCTTGTCCATACGCTCCAAAAAATCTATGAAATGAATACCTTCCCTATACAGGGTTGACTCTAAAAAAAGAACTCCGAGAACCCTTGAATCTAGTGGGTTTTCGGAGTTTCTTTCATGTCCATTTCGATCGTCGCCGGCAACTTGCTCGTCGTGTCGTAGAAGACGTAGGTCATTCCATTCGGTAAATTGATAAACGTTCAATTTTCTCAGCCTTGAAATTGAAACAGCGACAGCTAAGGACGAAAACATAAAGTCCTAGACTGTCGCTGTTATATTGAACTAACGTGCCTGCTACTTAAATAATTCGTTTTTGCTATAACAACCGTTCCAAAAGCACCGCTGCTTCCATCCGAGACTTATGCGCTAAGAGTGCAAATGGATCTTAGTTGCGCCCCGAGGCATATTCAGCTCCTTTGAGAACCTCTGGACTCCGTCTGGCTGCTATTCTGGAAGCGTGTGTCCATGACGACGAGCCGTTCGCTCTATGCTATCAACGGTGACTTTGTACAGTTGGTGCGGAAAGTCGTGTCCCATGCCGTCAACCAACATTAACTCGGCACCCGAGATGGCAGAAGCCGTATCCTCTCCACACGCCGGGACGAACAGGGGATCGTCCACGCCATGAATGACAAGCACTGGTACTTTTATGGTCGCCAGCCGTTGACGACGGTCACCGGAGACAGCGATCGCAGCAATTTGTCGCCCGACGCTGCCTGGATCGAAGGCTCTCCGGACTTCCTCCAGAATGAGCGCCCGATAAGCGTCCTCTTCAAACGAATAGCCTGTGCCAGCGATGCGTTTGGCAAAAGCGAGGCTGTGCGCCAAAAATCCTGCTTCATCCTCAAATGGATTCGGCGCCGGTCTAGTCATCATTGCCATGACATCGGGGGAAGTCTGCGGAAGAGCGGGATTACCGGAACTGGACATAATGGAAGTGAGCGATAACACCCGTTCAGGGTACTCACTGGCTGCAATCTGGGCGATCATTCCGCCCATCGACCTGCCAACGAAATGTGCCTGGTCAATTGAAAGAGCGTCGAGCAGTCCGATAGCGTCGTTACACATGTCATCAAGAGTGTAAGGGATGTCCGGTCGCTGTCCCGACATTAGAGCAGCAGCCAGTGCGTCAAAATCCAGCGTCCTATAATGGCTAAAGTGTGTTGAGCAACCTGCGTCACGATTGTCAAAGCGGATCACGCGAAAGCCCCGCGCTGCTAACATCCGACAAAACGGAACCGTCCATCGGATCATTTGGGTTCCAAGCCCGGCAATTAGGATAATAGCCTCGTCATTTTCGTTACCGAAACTGTCATAGGCCAAATCTACGCTGTTAACTTTCAGGATGTTCATAATTATGCTCTCCTCCATCGGCAGAAGACGTGAATCTTCGATCGCTCATAAGGTTCCTTCAGGGAATGAATTAGCGGCTAATTTCTTAATATGGTCTCTGATATCAGGTGCCCAATCATCGATGAAGTGGTAAAAACGTTCCAAATCACCAGCATATAATTCCCGCAGTGCTTCTTCGTAATGATGGAAGTTCCCAGCTACTGCTGTCATAAAGTGGTGTGTTGCTTCTTGTGACTCTCGTATCTTGCTCTGTTTTCCTCCAGCATGGCGAGCCTCATCAACGAGTTTTCGTAATGTTACCGACGCCCCTCCAGGTTGACTCTTGAGCCATTCCCAATGCCGAGGCAATAACGTAACCTCACCGGATACAACCCCCAACTTGGGGCGACCGACCGGCCGTGTAGGTTGGTTGTTCACTTCCGTACCAGACAAGTCAGCAAACTGATCTCCTAATCGTTTGAGCACATCATCTGTCTTCCCACGAAAATCAACATCTATTTGCTTCCCCGTTGAATCGTCAAATATAAGCAGCTGTGTGAGGTCTCTGTCATCCAGAGTCTCCTTCACTGTAGAAATTACATGTTGTAACGAACCACTGGCGACGGCTGCCACACCCAAAAATGCCGTGCAGTAAAGGTCATTTATCATGCTGTACCTCCTCCTCTTAATTCCCCCTCTAATTATACCCGGGTAAAAATAAAAGATCAATATCACCCGGGTAAAATATAATGAACACGCTGTTGATTTATAGCTTCGTTGTTCATTATAATGAGAGTATTACGAGCATACAATAATCAACATTTTTAGCAATTCATTAAGGGACACTATTCATGCACCTGTTCATTACCCAGAAATAACCTTGTAGGAGGATTGAAAATAGTGGCTGAGAAGCTTACGGATCTTCGCGTCATTCGTACCAAAGGACTGATCGAGGAAGCTTTGCTGGCCTTAATTGAAGAAAAGGGCTTTGAGGGAGTTAACGTCCGAAGTTTAACGGAGAAAGCCGGAATAAACCGGGGAACCTTTTATCTGCATTATCAGGATATTTTTTACCTATTGGATCATATCGAAGCTGAATTGATTGCCGGAATGGAACATCAATCTGCTCAGTGGGAGTGGAGTATAGTAGACTCCATATATCAAGTCTCTGAGGATGAACCGTTTGCCACGATTATGAGCTTCTTTAATTATTTGAACGAGCATGCACGCTGGTTCAGAATTATCTTTTCGACTACCGGGACTGCAGCCTTTGGAACGAAACTCAAGTCCTTAATCCGGACCCGAATGTTTGAGAAAATCCCCCGAGAACTAGTCGAAACCAAGTCTTCAGAGGTGCCACCAGATTATCTGATTGCCTATTTCAGCGCTGCCCATTTCGGCCTCATCCAGCATTGGTTCGAGACGGGGCAAGCCCTTTCCCCCAGCGAGATGGCCCTGATGCTAACCCGACTAATTCGTGAGGGTCCGATGCAGACAGCACTGAATATGAGAACAAATGATGTTGAAAGGAAGGAATGATTATTATGTCCATAGAAAATGTTAAAGCCCATTTCCGGCTCCATAACAGAGAACATGATGTCCAAGAATTCGCCACCTCCAGTGCCACCGTCGAACAAGCCGCAGAGACCATCGGCGTCATTCCCGCTCGTATTGCTAAGACTCTTTCTTTTCGAGGAGAAGGTGAAGCTGCCATTCTGGTCGTAGCCGCCGGAGACGCCAAAGTAGACAACAAGAAATTCAGAGAAGCCTTCGGATTTAAAGCTAGAATGCTGACTCCAGACGAGGTGCTTGAGCAAACTGGCCATGCGATCGGCGGGGTCTGCCCTTTTGGACTAACACATGAACTTGATGTATTTCTAGATGTGTCCATGAAGCGGTTTAGTACGCTTTTCCCTGCCTGTGGGAGTACCAACTCCGCGATAGAGCTGACCTGCGATGAACTGGCACAATACTCGGGCAGCAAGGATTGGGTTGATGTATGTAAGGACTGGGAATAAGCGCTTAATCAGCAAAAAAGCAACCTGAGCCGTTTGTCACGGTCAGGTTGCTTTTAAAGTTTGGGGTGGATAGATTTATCCAGCATTGGTCTTCGATTGCTCTAAATTATCCTTCAGACAATGGGAACAAGAGCGGCACCACTTTACCGGCGCCAACATCGATCAGGCCCAGATCCGTAATCTTCAGCGCTGGACTGACCGGCAGCGAATGGGTACTAATGGACATAATAGGGTTGTAATGATCATAACCAAGCGATTCCATGGCACTGCGTAGCGCAGACACCTGCGCCGCCGTTCTCTCCAGTGGCTCCTCGGTCAGAATGCCACCGACCGGAAGATTTAATGAAGCTATAATCTTCCCCTCATAGACTACGCAGAACCCGCCTTGGCTGGAGATAACCGCGTTAGCCGCTACCGCCATATCCTCAGGATTATGGCCTACGACGAGCAAATTATGGTTGTCGTGCGAATACGTTGTGGCAATAGCTCCACGCTTGATCGTAGCTCCACCAATCAAGCCATAAGCGCGGTTGCCGTTCTTCCCGTAACGCTCAAAGGTGGCGATCAAGCCATATCCACTCTCCTGCCATTGCAATTGCCCGCCTCGAACCTCGGCTTCTCCATGCAACTCATCCGTAAACGTAGATACATTATTCACCATCATCACTCGGCAACCATAACGCCCGTCCGGCTGTTCCGGTCTTACCTCGAAGTCAGCTGCGGACATAAGGCCCAGCTTCACACTGTTATAGAAATGGGCCGGGAAACGCGGAAGCGGCTCCCGCTGTGGAAGTGGGTTATGCTGGTCATAGACCTGTAATCCCTGCTTATAGACCGCATCTATTTCAAAGGTAGCGAGATCGGAGAGCAGCAGGAAATCAGCGATTTTGTTCGGGGCGATCATACCTCGATCATTCATTTTCATCCGCCGGGATGGAGTGAAGGTAGCCGCATAAACGGCGTCCGCAGGCGACATGCCCATCGCGATCGCTTTGCGGACCAAATGATCCAGATGACCCGTCGCGACCAGTGAATCCGTCATCACATCATCGGTCACAAAGCAAAAATGCTCGCCGACCGAATTCTGAATTAAATAGTCCACGACATCAGGGGTCATCGATTTCTCTTGAATCTCAATAAACATTCCCGCCGCGATACGCGCTGCCAGTCCCTCCAAGCTCTGGTGCGTGTGATCTGAATCTATTCCCGCATAGATCAGCTGGTGCAAATCAAGCTCCAGCAGCTTCGGGGTATGTCCTTCAATGACCAAATCGGGATAATGGGTCCGAATGTGCTGGAGTATCTGATTGCTTTTGCCGCCTGGATCACGAATCACATCGACATAGTTCATCACTTCCCCGAGACAGATCATCCGCTCAGTCTGCATCAACTGGTCAATATCCGCAATCTCAATCGATCCACCGGTAGTCTCCAGTGTCGTGGCCGGCACCGAGCTCGGAATGGCATAGAACATATCCACTTCACAGTCCTCGCTGGCCCGGATCATCTCATGCACACCTTCAACGCCAAAGACATTGGCCATCTCATGCGGTTCCGGAACGATAGTCGTAACCCCATGACGCAGAATCCCATAAGAGAAGGTTTCCGGGGTAATCATCGTGCTTTCGATATGCAAATGAATGTCGATCAGGCCAGGAACCATCGTTCTGCCTTCTCCTTCAATGATCTCATCCGCTTCGAACGTCTCTGTACCCAAGGTCCCGATATACAGGAAACGTCCATCCTTTACAGCCACATTGCCTAGATTAAACTTCTTATAATAACTGTTATACACATTCACATTCAGAATTAATTGATCTGTACGCATCTCATAAACTCCTTATTAAAGCTTTACTGCACAAGCACCAGCTTCTCTTTTGGAAAATAAACCGTAACACGTTCCCCTTGTCTAAAGGGTTCATCCATCTCCTGATTAACTGTAAATGTACCAAGCTCCGTCTCCACCTCGTATTGGTAGCTCCGGCCAAGATACGTACTAACCTGCACCGTTCCCGGCAGCGTATTACTGGTCAATCTGGAATCCACAACGTTAGCGAGCAACTGCAGATCATCAGGCCGAATCGCACCCAACAGCCCCTTATTCCCAGCCCCATTCAGTCGTTTGACCGCTTGAAAATTAAACCCTTTGGTGGATAGCTCAATATCCTCACCTTCATCATTCCGGTTCTCAAACGAGATGAAATTGCCAAAACCGATAAAGCGGGCCACATATTCACTGGCTGGATATTTAAAAATCGCTGCCGGATGATCGAGCTGTTCAATCTTGCCTTGATTCATAACTGCTACCTGATCGGAGATCGAGAAACATTCCTCCTGATCATGAGAGACGTAAACGGTTGTAATTCCCAGCTCTTGTTGAATCCGGCGGATCTCGACGCGCATATTGACCCGCAGGTTGGCATCCAGATTACTAAGCGGCTCGTCGAAGAGGAGCAAATCGGGCTCAATGACAAGCGCTCTGGCAATCGCGACCCGTTGCCGCTGACCCCCGGACAAGCTCTGCGGTAGCCGCTTCTCAAAATCGTTCAGGCTGACAATGTCGAGCATGCGCAGTACCCGCTTCTTGACTTCCGCTTCCTTCAGCTTGCGCAGCCGCAAACCAAACGCCACATTGTCGTATACCGACATATGGGGAAACAGCGCATAGCTCTGAAATACAAAGCCGAAATTCCGCTTGTTCACGGGAACGTTGGTATAGTCCTGTCCAGAGAACATGAATTTGCCCTGCTCGGCATTCAGGAATCCGGCAATCAGGCGCAGGGTCGTTGTTTTGCCACAGCCACTCGGGCCGAGCAGGGACAAGAGTTGGCCTTTTTCCAACTGCAGATTGAAATCTTCCAATATAAAATGGTTGTCGTAAGCAACCGATACCTGTTCAAGGCTTAAGAGTGCCATTCACGTGTGCCTCCGTTATCGTTTGGTAAAATAGGCGAATCCCATCAGCCGTTCGATGATGAACATCAGGGCTGCTGTCAGTACCATCAGGATGACCGAAATGGCCGCAATCGTCGGGTCAAAATAATTCTGCACATAGGTCAGCATCTGGATCGGCAAGGTGCTTACGCCCGGCCCGGTCATGAATACGGAAATATCTACGTTATTGAAGGACTCCAGGAAGGCAATCAGAATAGCCGCCATGATGCCGGAGCGAATATTGGGCAATACAATTTTGTAAAAGGTATATAACCGCCCTGCCCCCAGACTCTGCGCCGCCTCTTCCACAGCAAAATCGAAATTCTCCAAGCTGGAAGCAATCACTCGAATAATAAAAGGAAGCATGATTACGGTGTGTCCGATCAGTAGTCCGGCATAGATCGGCAGTCCGTAGACCACAATCAAATAGCGGAGCAGCGTAAAGCCCAGCACAATTCCGGGGATCAACACCGGTGACAGGAACAGCGCATTGAGCGTATCCCGTCCACGAAAGCTGAACCGGCTGAGCGCATAGGCCGCAGGTACACCTAGCAATAAAGCAAGCAGATTGCCAAGCATGGAGATGATGACCGAGGTCTTGAACGTCTCCATAAACATACTCACTTCAAAAATATTCTTATACCAGCGCAATGAAAAGCCCTCAGGGGGGAATTTCAGGATGGTGCCCGGCTCAAAAGAAGTGACCGAAATAATCGCGAGCGGGCCTAGTAAAAATATAAAGACCAGCAGCGTGTACAGTGATAACGCGCGGTTTCCTTCCTTCATGTTCTCACCCCTTCGGATTTAATCGGTTGGCCCATTTATTCATCAGACCCACGACCACAAACGTAATGACAATCATAATTACGGCGATCACTGACGCCGCCTGCCAATCATTAAGGGTCATGGCATTCTGATACAGAAAGGTTGAGATGACCCGCTCCTTGCCGCCGAGCAGCGCAGGTGTCGTATACGCCGTCAAGCTGCCAACGAAGACAAGGATGCTGCCGATGATGAGTCCCGGCACGGTCAGCGGGAAGATGATTTTGCGGAACGCTGTAAAAGATGATGCGCCCAGACTCCGAGCAGCCAGAACCAGCTCATAGTCCAGATTCTCCATCACACCGAGCAGTGTAATGATGATCAGCGGTAGGAATAGATGCACGAGGCCGACCATCATCGCTACAGGGGTATACATGATTTCCAGCGGATCATGAATCAGCCCGGTGCTCAGCAGAAAGGTATTCAGCAGCCCTTTTTTACCGAGAATAATCATCCAGCTGAAGGAACGAACCACGGGGCTCGTCAACAGCGGGAAGATAGCCAGCGCAAGCAGAATGCTTTTCTTGCGGGCACTGGTGCGGGAAATATAATAGGCGGCCGGATAACCGAGCAGTATACATACAAGCGTAGTTACAACACTCACCCGCAGCGTTGTGAACAGGATGCGATTAAAATAACCGTCCCGGAAAAAATGGAGATAACCCTCCAGCGTGAGCTGCCCGTCCTGCACAAAGGTTGAAGCGATCGTCAGCATAATTGGAATTAGCATAAAGGCTGCCAGAAACAGGATTCCCGGCAATAGCAGCAGGTACAAGAATCTTTTGTTCATCCTCTTACTCCCGTCTTTCCGTCAGCTCTTGGTTTAAACTATGGATAAATCCCTCCATAAAAGCGCGGTCATCCACCTCCAGGCAGACGCTAACATTAGGTGGCCTGTTCAGACGATTCTGGAAATCGCAAACGGTCTGCCCATCACATAGGTCACTGCGGGTTTCTACATCCACATAATAGTCCTGCACCGTAACCCATTTGCGATTCATCGCTACGGCAACAGCCAGCGGGTCATGCAGGGCACAAGCCTGAACGCCATTGCGTTCGAAATACCGCTGCCGATAATCGGCGGTGCTCTGTGCTACATACGCGGCTATTCCGGGATTATGCAATCTGGCAATATCCGCTGTCGTAAGCAGCGCCTGACGCGTGACATCGAGTCCTACCAGCGTAAGCCGTTCAAAACCGGCTTGGAGCACTTGCTTCCCGGCCTCAGGATCGACATACATGTTGTATTCGGCCGTAGGGGTTACGTTGCCGTAGCCCTTCACTACACCGCCCATGATGATCACCTCGGCGGTATGCTGTACTAGTTCGGGGCATTTCTGCAGCACCTGCGCCAGATTGGTGAGCGGAGCGGTCATGATCAGCGTGACCTCTCCGGGCTGAGCTAGCACCTGGCGGATGATGAAATCAGCAGCAACCTCTGCTTCAGCCTCTTTAAGAACAGGCATATCCGCCAGCGCTCCGCCAATCCCGTCACGGCCATGCACGTTATGCTCGAAGAATGGTTCACGCACCAGCGGTTTGCTAGCGCCACGGTAGACCGGAATCTCAGCAGACACGCCGAGCAGTTGCAGAATTTTGCAGGTATTCTCAGTAGCCTGATCCAGTGAAACATTGCCGCTTACGGTGGTAATACCCAGAATATCGAACTGTCCGCTGGTAACCGCCAGCATGATGGCCAGTGCATCGTCCACACCCGTATCCACATCAAGAATTACTTTTTTGCGCGCTGTCATCCTTAACCGCCAATCTCACGATTAAAGCGATCTGTCCATTCGGTAATATTCTGGTTCACAAATTTCATATCCAGCTTACGCAGCTTGCCAATCACGTCTGCACCATAAGTAACACCCTGCGCTTCCTCTTCGGTCAGCACCACTTCGGTATTTACGGGTGAATCTATTTTGCCTTTAGCTGATTTCTCTTGAACTTCCTTGCTTAGCTGCCAGTTAATAAAAGCTTCAGCCAGTTCTTTGTTATCCGTTCCCTTTACCACGTTTAGTGTATTCATTACCGCATAAGCACCTTCGGTAGGAGCTACGAATACAGCAGCGGGAATAGCGGCCTTCAAGTCCTTGAAGTACATTTCCATAATCGGACCTCCGGCAATTTCCTCCTGGGCGAACATGTTTACATATTCCGAGGTCTGGCTGTAATATTTGACTACATTACTATCCAGTTCTTTCAGCTTCGCATAGGCCTGATCTTCGTTAAATTCGCTGCTGCCCGAGACCACGGAAGCCGCATCTACGATCATCGGACCTGCAGTTGCTGTGATAGCGGGAAGGGTTAAATTTTTAGGAAAAGCCGTCCAGAGGTCTTTCCATGATTTCACTTCACCCTTAACCAGTGCCGGATTATAGGCGATTCCGAGACGGCCGATCGTGTAAGCAGGGCCATAGTCTTCGCCAAGCGGCGCTTTTGCAAGATCATAAATACTGTCAATATTCGGAATGTTGGCACGATCTACCTTTTCGAACAGATCCTCATCAATCGCCTGCTGCGCATAATAGTCCGAGAGGTAGATGACATCAACATCGGAGCTGCCTTGGCGGATTTTGTTCAAACGTTCAGCATTGTTGCCAATTTCGACGACGATTTTGACATTATGTTCTTTTTCAAAGGGTTCATATACAGCTTCCTTAAAAAAATCCTCCGAGAAGCCCCAGGTGGAGATAACCAGATCTTTAGCTGCCGGTTTGTCTGTCTCTTGGGCTGCTGCATTGTTAGTTGTTGCGTTATTGGTGGCACTATTTGCTCCATTGGTGTTATTGCCGGATGTACCACATGCTGTCAGTGCTGCTGTAAGCGTAAATGCCAAGACTGTACCCATTATTTTGTTCATGATGATTAACCTCCCTGATTTGGTTGATTCGGTGAACTTTAAGCTGTAATCTCCCCACACCTCCCGATCGTAGTCAAGCTCGCATTACCTATTTTTTCCATAAAAAAGAGAAAAGTATTCTTGTAGGAAACAAGAACACTTTTCTCTGTGTAAACAAAGTAAAGAGGTACCCGTTATAAAAGGACGGTCTTCGTTTAAGATAGATCAAAAACGAAAATCCGTGATGATATCATCACTCACCAGCCAATACCATATTCGTAAAAGCCCATTGTGTCGGTGCATCATAATCCCGAAGCAGAACCTCGATGTTCAAACCCATCTCATCCTCAAGTCTTTCCTTGAATTTCTTCTTAAACAGCAGTGACATGCGAAAATCCACTTCCTGTTTAAGCTCAGGTGCCTCGCCCTCAAGTGCTGTAGAACGGGGGGACCTGCGATGTTTGGCATGAAAGGTGATGACCCGCTGATCAACCGTTACGCGAAGCAGGGTCGTACCAAAACCAAATAATTCCTTGGATAGCTCGTTGTAGATCTGGCACATCTTCTTCCTGTTCTCCGTACTGTCCAGCTCTGCCATGGAACCACCTTCAAAAAACGAAATATCGTACATTCATATCGATAATTAATGTTATTATACATAAAATTTATATATCCGGCAAGAAAAAAGCCATAGTTAACATGAAAGTGACGCCAAACACGAACATTGAAGAATTGCGGCCCAGTTACTTTCCGTTAACAATATCCGTAACTTCTTGCGTAATGCGATCCCCGCCTTGGCTTCTCCATTTCGCTACAAAATGATCAAATTCACTGAGTGGAGCATCTCCCACAATAATATTGAGGAAGGTCTCACTCTCCAGCTTCTGCAATGCCGGCCATTTGCTCTGCATGAGCAAAGTATTGCCATAAAAGACGCTGCGAACCCCCTCTATTGCTGTTGAGGTCAACACTGCAGCCCCATATTTATAAGCATTAGCCGCCTTCCAGCCCTCCAAATTCTTCTTCGGCTGTTCGGAATCTGCCATCCACTGATCATAGATGAGTCGCGTATCCGGGTCCAGCGTATTTGGATCAATCTTGTTGTGCAACGTCTGCTGGATATCAGTATAATGTTTCTCAATAGCATCAGAGTAATCAAGCAGAAGGTCAAACGGATAGTAGGCCCGTGGCTGGATACCCGTCTGTGCGGAGAAATCATCCAGCTTCTTAACCTCCTCCTGGTTAGGGTCCTGCCGTCTTTCCAATCTGGTAAAAGCGTTCAGCAGCTTCACTACAGCCTCAGGATGCTTATACCCTTTGCGCACAACCAGATATCGATCGGTTACCGGTGCCATATGGGCTACAAAATTGCCCGAGGCATCGAGCGGAGCCGCATAGGCTCTCCATTCCGCTTTGGTGTCCACGGCTACGGCTTCCGACAATGGATAATAGGGCATCCACCACGGACCGAAGAACATGCCTGTCTTCCCCGCTATGATAGGCTCCTGCGTTTCTTTATAGAGCGCAAATTCAGGATCAATCAGGCCTCGCTTGTACCAGGTTGCCAGCTTGGCAAGTGCCTGTTTCGTCTCGGGTGTGATTGAGCCATATACTACTTTGCCTGTGCTGTCTTTAATCCAGTTCGTTGGAAAAGCATGATAAGCGCTAAAGATCGTATCCAGACCATTCACATGCGGCTTCGTTCCGTACACGATATTTCTGTAGCCACTCAGGCCTATCGTATCCCGCTTCCCATTCCCGTCAGGGTCCTTGTCGACGAAGGCTTGGGCAATTGCTTCAATATCATCGAACGTCTTAGGTGCTTGCAGCTCCAGCTTCTCCAGCCAATCCTGGCGAACCCAGAGCAAAGATGGAGAATCGGCGTTAATAGCTACATTGGGCAGACCGTACAATTTCCCGTCTCGGGTTGCATCGTTCAAGGCTTCACCTTTCGTTGAATCATACATTTCCTTAATTAATTCGGAACCATAATTCTTATAGGTCTCTGTTAAATCCTCGATCATGTCATTATCAATCAGCTTCTTCAATTGATCGCGATCCACAACCATCGCATCCGGGAGATCGTTGCTGTCGATCGCCAGCTGTGCCTTTTGCGTAAACGTCTCTTCACCCTTCGCTTCCCAGGAGTGGACCACTTTGATATTTGTAATGCTCTCCAAATAACGGGTGATCGGATTGTTATCATTACTGTCGCCCGTGTTAAGTCGGGAATCGGGAACCTTGAACCCAATGCGCATGACTACTGGATCTGCATATTTCCCATACGCAGCAGTCTCGGCATTGCTTCCTCCCTGTGAGAGATTACCCGAATGACCAGGTTCATTGTTGTCACGGCAAGCGGTGAGCGAGAGCAGCAAAAGGACAGGCAGAATATATCCTCTCCGGTTCATAACTGCACCCTCCCCTCCGCACGATATTCGCTCGGCAATTTGCCGATGCGTTCCCGGAACAGCCTGCTGAAATAACGATCATCCTCGAAACCGGATCTGGAAGCAATCTCACAGACGGGAACTGTGGTCTCCAGCAGCAGCGATTTAGCCAATTCCAGCCTCATTCCCCGCAGTGTTTCACCAAAGGATTCCCCCGCAAACCTGGCAAAACATTGACTGAAATAACCACGGCTCATATTAATAGCGGCCGCCACCTCACCCTGGTTGATTTTGTCACCAGCATGGCTTCTCATGTAACGAACCGCTCGGATCAGGCAGGACATCACCTCTTTGCTCAGACTAAGCTCCAGCATCCGTCGCCCCACATTATCCGAGAACCGCCGCAGCCAATTCTTCCAGTGGCACCAGTTCAAGTTACGCCCGATGGCCTGCTCCAACTGCTCCGCTTCCTCAGGCTTCAGCAGCAAAGCTCCCCAACTACTCAGCAGAGAATGTCCAAAGGCCGGGAAGTGATCATAGCGGGGCTTAAGTCGGGCCACGTCAGCTATAAACATATCCCACTCCACCCCATCTGTGGTCCATTTCAGATTCTGTGCTTGTTCGAACAACTCTTCCTCTGTATGGAGCAGTTGAATTGCTGGTGCCGTGATTCCCTCACCCTTCATTTCTTCATAAGTTAGTACAGTCAGTTCCTCGCTACCCGAGCACGCGCTGTAAAAGAGAATATGCTGCAGCTTCGCATTGAACAGCTCCTCAATCTCCTGAAGCGGCTGGCCCCGCAGCCCGCTGACCAGTGCAGTCTGCCATCGCGTCCCCAACTGAGCCTTAAGCTCACGCCTGCACTCCTCCTCTGAAATCCGCTGGAGCAGTGGCGATACCCACAGCTCCTGAAAAGTGAGCAGCGGATTATTTTTCACCGTTGACAGCTGAAACAGCTCATCTTCACTCGCCTCTCGTTCCAACGGAAGATACAGTAGCGCCTTGTCGGCAGCCATTACCTTGCTCTCTCCACGGAGCAGCACCTCACGGGTACTGTCCTCCCACTTAATCCGTTCTACGATGCGGCCAATCGTCTCATCGGCATTTTCCATCTCCAGCAGTGTCTTGACGATATAATCTACAGCTCCGAGGCGCATGGCTTCTTGAACATAGTCGAATTCATGGTGGCAGGTCAGCACCACACAGCGGATGCCGGGGAACCGTAGCCTCACCTGCCGGATAAGGTCAAATCCCGACATACCCGGCATCGTAATATCCACGAAGAGGAGATCCACCTCCTGCTGCTGGAGCAGCGTTAGTGCGGTTTTGCCATCGCCAGCCTCACCCACGATAACCACTCCGAAGGATGACCAGTCGATCAGGGATATGAAGCCTTTGCGCACAAGTCGCTCATCATCGATCACTGCAGCTTTAATCATCGAAGTCCTCCTTATTTTTTCTAGGAATAATGATAGTTACCGTTGTGCCTTCTCCCGGCTTGCTGTCCATTAGCAGCGTCATTTGTTCCCCGTAGTAGGTTCGCAGCATGCGCGTTACATAGGAGAATCCAATTCCAAGGCCCCGCTCCTTAGCTCCGTTGTCTGAGAGCAGCTGTTCGATCATTTCAGGATCAGTTCCCGCACCGTTATCTATAACGCATAGCTGTACCTCGGCTGCTCCATGCGCTGTGATCATGACATCCACCTTCCCGTTATCGCTTAAGCCATGATAAATGGAATTCTCGACGAGTGGCTGCAGCAGAAACCGCGGGACGGCAGCACTCAGCACAGCCTCATCGACCTGCACATTGAACTCAAACTCATAATCATAACGGATGCGCTGCAGCTCCATATAATTACGGATCGCTTCAATTTCCTCACCTATCGTGACAATAATGCTCTGCTTGCCCAGATTATAATGCAGCACCTTCACCAGCAGCGTCACCAGCTTATCAATCTCTTTCTGCCCGTTCAGCCGGGCCAGCCACTGCACGGTATTGAGGGTATTGTGCAGAAAATGCGGGTTAATCTGGCTGAGCAGCTTCTCAATTTCGAATTGGCTCTTCTGCTTCTCATTGCGGGCAACTGCCAAAATAAGCTCGTTAACCTGATCCTTCATCTGCTGAAAGTTGCTGAGCACGAAGTCGAACTCTTCTACATTAGTGAATGAAACTGGTGCGGTGACATTCTCTGCCATGCGGATAATTTCCAGATTAACCTTTCTTAATGGGCCATAAATACGCTTCCAAATCAGCCAAGCCAGAAACCCGGCGAAGCCAAGTGTCGATAGGGCCAACAGGATCATTTTATAGAACCAGGAGTAAATCTCGCTGTTGAAGACAGACTTCTTAACCACAGAGACTAACTTCCAGCCTTGGGGGCTTTCGTAGCGGAACAGATGGTAACCACCCAGCTCTTCATGTGTGAGAGTCGAACTTTCACCCGCAGCTTTTACAATTTGGGCAGGCAGTTTCCCATCCAGCACATTCGTAATATTGCCCTGCTGATTCACCAGCAGATGGTTAACCTTCATTCCGTAGGCTTCCTGATTAAAAATTTTGCGCAGTAAGCTATAGTTCGTCTCCAGATAAATATACAGCTGCTGCTGTCCAGTCACCCTTACAATGCGTTGTTCGGAGAAGACAAGATTATCACCAACCGCATACATCGTGTTGTGGGGCCCATAGTAATCAGCTCCGTTATAACGCATAAAAGTAGGCAGGCTGCTGATATCAAAATTCCGCCTTGTACTCATATTAGTAAACAGCACCGGATCATCACTTCCCGGCATAATATAGGCGGTCAAGCCAATATAGGGATTAGTGAAATTGACGAGGTTAATCTTCTGGTTGATCGAGTTCATAATTTGCGATTTGCGGTAAATCTGTTTTTCCTGCAGAAAAGAGGACATCTCTTCCACTATTTGACCGTCCAGTGCAAATTGCTTGGAGGCGAAATCCAGGTTGTCGACCGCATTCTCCAGACTTACAGCTTCCTGCCTTAGGCTTGCGCTGATCCCGTTGCCGATTTTGCCCGACAGAATAGAGTAGATCGAAGAATAGGTTACAACACCGACCAGCAGCAGCGGAAGCAAAGTCCCAATGACCACATAGATAACCAACGTTTTGCGCAAAGATTTAACCGCTGGCGTATGACTCTTTAGGGTTGCTCGCAGCATCGGCAATGTCCTCTTCTCTCTTCCGTGAAAGCGGTTTATTAGTATCAGAATACCAGATTTATCCTTCTAAGAATATAACTTAGTAACGTTAGAAATGAACGCAAAAAGAAGGGGCTGTCCCATAGCTCGGGACGTCCCTTGTCTTTGGAGTCAGTTAAACGGTTGTGCTTGTGAGACGCTTTCGCGAACGGACCGTTGCTCCAATCGCTGTTGTGTCCAGATTTTTTGAATTCTCCTTA
>LIDZ01013826.1_pt2 | contig 22272 bp, 18 predicted proteins | sample 644651 | NCBI WGS metagenome assembly LIDZ01 (sample SAMN03856242, study PRJNA289617) | food metagenome | isolation source: wine grapes on drying loft during traditional withering process | host: Vitis vinifera cv. Corvina | place: Italy: Gargagnago di S. Ambrogio di Valpolicella | collected 2014-01 | reverse complement strand
CCATGCGGCTCGGCCCACTGCGCGAGACCTGCGTTCAGCCTGCACCCAAGTCGCGTTTGGCGATGACTGGACTTTTTGCGTATGAAGGTCAAAAGCAGATCAACATCAACATCAACATCAACGTCAAAAGCTTCCCGGCTGAAGCCGGTCCTACAGACCTGCTGCGTACCCACTGTAGGACTGGCTTTAGCCGGGAAGAGGCCGGCATGACCACCATCATTTTTTCTGGGAAACGCCCTCCTTGTAGGAGCCGTCAACCGGGAACTCGTGGCGTAACTTAACCTACACCCCGCCCCGGCTGAAGATGCGGATCACTTCATCCAGATGCCCCGCCATCGCCTGCCTCGCAGCTTCTGCATCCCGGTTTTGCAGGGCGTCGAGGATCAGGCGGTGTTCGTGCTCGGAGCGGAACGGCATGTCGTCGGAGGTGTAGTGGGCCTGCAAACGCTGGAACATGCTGCCGTACTGATGCCCGAGCAGGTGCTTGATCATCAGCCCATAGGCCGGATTGCCCGAGGCCTGGGCGATGCGGATGTGGAACAGGCGATCGCCGGGGTGGGTGTGGGAATGCTCGCGGTTGTCCCGGGCGTTGCGTTCGAAGGCCTCGCGGATCGCGTCGAGTTCTTCATCGCTGGCGTTTTGCGCGGCAAGCGCCGCCGCTTCCGGTTCGATCAGCCGACGCGCCTGAAGCAGGGCAAACGGCGGAATCTCCGCGCTGAAATCCACCTCGATGCCCAGCTCCGGGTCGACGTCCTTCCACTGATCGCGGGTGACCTGGGTCATCACCGGTTCATCGGACAGCTTCTGCCCCGGCGGTTCGCAGACCAGCACGCCATTGCCCACCCGCACATCCACCAGCCCGATTACCTCAAGGGCAATCATCGCCTCACGCACCGACGCCCTGCTCACCCCCAGCATCTTCGCCAATTCACGTTCGGCCGGCAGGCGGCTGCCCGGTGGAAACTCGCCGCTGTCGATCAGCGCACGCAGCTGATCGGCGATCTGGCGATAAAGTCTCTGGTTATCAATTACTTGGATTGGCATAGGGAATCGGCTCGGAAATTTTCAGCGCACTGGATCGACAAATGGCCTTGTTGCGGCCCATGACAAGTGCTAAAAACAGGACCAATGGCCTGACCATTGGAGCACTGCAGTGAGCGGAGCATAGCAAAACCCGATGGGGTTAGCGTGCGTCGTCGCCTGAATGCGGCCTCCGTGGCCCGGTCAGCAGACCTGAACCGCTTGATAGCCAGGCAGGTCGTCTCAACAATAAAAACAAGGGATCAACATGGACCTCACCGGTAAGCGAGTGCTCATCACGGCCGCCGCCCAGGGCATCGGTCAAGCCAGCGTCGAGGCCTACCTGAAGGCCGGCGCAGAAGTCTTCGCCATCGACATCAACGGTGCAGCGCTGGACCACCTCCAAGGCGTGCACAAGCGCGTGCTCGACGTCACCGACCACGCCGCCATCGAACGGCTGGCCGCCGAAGTGGGCGCGCTGGACGTACTGTTCAACTGCGCAGGCGTGGTGCACAGCGGAAACATCCTCGAATGCTCCGAAGACGACTGGCGCTTCGCCTTCGACCTCAACGTCACCGCGATGTACAAGATGATCCGCGCGTTTCTGCCGGCAATGCTGGCCAACGGTGGCGGCTCGATCATCAATATGTCGTCGGTCGCCTCGGCCATCAAGGGCGTGCCCAACCGCTTCGCCTACTGCGCGAGCAAGGCCGCCGTGATCGGCATCACCCGTTCGGTCGCTGCTGATTTCGTCGGCCAGAACATCCGCTGCAACTGCATTTGCCCCGGCACCGTGGAATCCCCTTCCCTGCGTCAGCGGGTGGCCGATCAGGCGGCGCGGGAGCATCGTGACGAGTCCGAGGTGTACGCCGCGTTCGAAGCCCGCCAACCCATGGGACGCCTGGGTACGCCCGAGGAAATTGCCCAACTGGCGCTGTACCTCGGGTCGTCCGCCAGCGGCTTTACCACCGGCACTGCGCAAATCATCGACGGTGGCTGGAGCAATTGAGCCCGCCGCCAATCCCGCGTATTCGTTAAACCGATTTCTGATCAATCACCATTTAGAGGACTCCCCATGAAATTGCTGCGTTACGGCGAACCCGGTCAAGAACGCCCTGGCCTACTGGACAGCAACGGCCGCATTCGCGATCTGACCGATCTCATCGGCGACCTGTCGGGCACCGCCCTGAGCCCGGAAAGCATCGCGCACTTGCAGTCCCAGGACATCAACAGCCTGCCGCTGGTCGAGGGCACTCCGCGCCTCGGTCCGTGCGTCGGCCAGATCGGCAAGTTCATCTGCATCGGCCTCAACTACGCCGACCACGCCGCTGAAACCGGCGCCGACATTCCGAAAGAGCCGATCATTTTCAACAAGTGGACCAGCGCCATCGTCGGCCCCAACGACAACGTGGAAATCCCGCGCAACTCGAAGAAGACCGACTGGGAGGTCGAGCTGGGCGTGGTCATCGGCAAGGGTGGTCGCTACATCGGCGAGGCCGATGCGCTGGAACACGTGGCGGGTTATTGCGTGATCAACGACGTGTCCGAGCGTGAATACCAGCTCGAGCGCGGCGGCACCTGGGACAAGGGCAAGGGTTGCGACACCTTCGGCCCGATCGGCCCATGGCTGGTGACCCGCGATGAAATCGCCGACCCCCATCAGCTCAACCTGTGGCTGGAAGTCGACGGCAAGCGCTACCAGAACGGCAATACGCGCACGATGATTTTCCAGATTCCCAAGCTGGTGAGCTACCTGAGCCAGTTCATGAGCCTGCAACCGGGCGACGTGATTTCAACCGGCACACCGCCGGGCGTGGGCCTGGGCATCAAGCCGGAACCGGTTTTCCTGCGCGCCGGCCAGACCATGCGTCTGGGGATTGAAGGGTTGGGTGAGCAGCAGCAGCTGACGGTCGACGCCTGAGGCAGCAAACACCATTCCTGTGGGAGCGAGCTTGCTCGCGAAGAGGCCAGTGCATTCCCTGCCTATTCATCAGGAGTAAAGGCTTCGCGAGCAAGCTCGCTCCCACAGGTTCTGCATGCACTTGAGATCAGTGGTTTCCTCAGTTTTCCCAATACGCCGCGCTGCCCATAACAATGCCAAAGGGACCCGCCATGACCACCATCACCGCCTTTCGCGTTGGAGACATCCGTTTCCCCACGTCGCAATTGCTCGACGGCTCCGACGCGATGAACCCGGACCCCGATTACTCGGCGGCCTACGTCATTCTCGAAACCGATCACCCCACCCTGCAGGGCCACGGCCTGACCTTCACCATCGGCCGTGGCAACGAGATTTGCTGCACAGCGATCAACGCACTGGCCGGCGTGATGGTCGGCTTGACGCTGGAATGGATCACCGAAGACATGGGCCGTTTCTGGCGCCACGTCACCAGCGACAGCCAGTTGCGCTGGATCGGCCCGGACAAGGGCGCGATTCACCTGGCGACGGGCGCCGTGGTAAACGCCACCTGGGACCTGTGGGCCAAATCCGAGGGCAAGCCGGTGTGGCAACTGGTGGCGGAAATGACCCCGGCGCAACTGGTGCGCTGCATCGATTTTCGCTACATCACCGACTGCCTCACCCCGGACGAAGCCCTGACCCTGCTGACCGAGCGCGCCGAGGGCAAGGCGCAGCGGCTGCGAACGCTGCTGGCCGACGGTTACCCCTGCTACACCACGTCGGCGGGCTGGCTGGGCTACCCCGACGACAAGTTGCGCCGACTGTGTCAGGAGGCGGTCGATGGCGGTTTTTCCCACATCAAACTCAAGGTCGGTCGCGACCTGCAGGACGACATTCGTCGAGTGCGCATCGCCCGGGAAGTGCTGGGGCCGGATCGCCATCTGATGATCGACGCCAATCAGGTCTGGGAGGTCAAAGAGGCTATCGACTGGGTCCGCGAGCTGGCGTTCGCCAAGCCCTGGTTCATCGAAGAACCGACCAGCCCCGACGACGTCGAGGGCCATCGCACGATTCGTCTCGGCGTCCACCCGGTGAAGGTGGCGACCGGCGAGATGTGCCAGAACCGCATCGTCTTCAAGCAACTGATCATGCGCGGCGCCATCGACGTGGTGCAGATCGACGCCTGCCGGCTCGGCGGGGTCAACGAGGTGCTGGCGGTGATGTTGATGGCCGCCAAATACCAGCTGCCGGTCTGCCCCCATGCCGGTGGCGTCGGCCTGTGCGAGTACGTGCAGCACCTGTCGATGATTGATTTCCTGTGCATCGCCGGGACCCATGAAGGTCGGGTGGTGGAGTATGTCGATCACCTGCATGAGCACTTTGAAGATCCGTGTGTGATTCGCGATGCGGCGTATCTGCCGCCGGCCGCACCGGGTTTCTCGATTCAGATGAAGGCCGCTTCGCGGGAGCAGTACGCGTACAAAGGCTGAGGGCCCCGCCAGAGCTTTGCCCAGGCATGAAACGGACGGAGTACAACAACAATGTCGTCCCGACACTCAAGCGTTCCGGCAGCGCCCTTGCGGGTGGATGCCCATCAGCATTTCTGGACCTACGACGCCCGGGATTACCCCTGGATCGACCTGCGCCATGCTGCGTTGCAACGGGATTTCCTGCCGGGGGATTTGAAACCTCTGCTCGATGAGCACGGTATCGACGGCTGCATCGCGGTACAGGCGCGGCACAGCGTCAGCGAGACCGACGCGCTGCTCAGCCACGCCGCCACTTACCCGTGGATCTTTGGCGTGGTCGGCTGGGCGGATCTGCGGGCGGATGACCTAGAGGCGCAACTCTCACGCTGGGGCGACGCTCATAAAGGCGCGCAAAAACTGGTCGGCCTCCGTCATCTGATCCAGGACGAACCGGCGCCGTCGCTGTTCCTCCAGGACCCTGCGTTCGCCCGTGGCATTCAGCTGTTGCAACGCCACGGGCTGGCGTACGACGTGCTGATAAAAGACAAAGACCTGCACGCCGCTACCGACTTCTGCCAACGCCACGACCGGCATCACCTGATCCTCGATCACCTCGGCAAACCGGACCTGTCCCGGGAAGACCCCATCGACTGGGCCGACCGCCTCGCCCCGCTGGCCGCCCTGCCCCACGTCGCCTGCAAGCTCTCCGGGCTGATTACCGAGGCCGACTGGCAGCACTGGCGAGCGGGGGAGCTGCTGCCTTACTTCTATCTGGCGCTGGAGCTGTTCGGGCCGCAACGGTTGATGTTCGGTTCAGACTGGCCGGTCTGCCAGCTCGCCGGCCGTTACAGCGATGTCCACCAGTTGTTCGAAACCGCCATCAGTAGGCTCTCTGTCGATGAGCAACATGCGCTGCGCGGCGGCACCGCCATTCGCCTTTATGGCCTGCAAGGAAACTGCCCATGAATCTGCACCTGCACGACAAAATCATCATCGTCACCGGCGGCGGCTCGGGGATTGGCGCGGCCATCTCGCTGGGGCTGGCCGAAGAAGGCGCGATCCCGGTGATCTTCGCCAATCAACCGCTGCCCGCCGAACTCGCGGCAGAACTGGACAGACGCCAGCCGCAGACCCTGTTCGTCCAGGTCGAGCTGTGCGATGAGGCCGAATGTGCGGCGGCGGTGAGCCAGGTGCTGGGACGCTTTGGTCACATCGACGGGCTGGTCAACAACGCCGGTGTCAATGACAACGTCGGGCTGGAGGCCGGTCGCAGCGCGTTCATCGAGTCGCTGGAGAAGAACCTCATTCACTACTACGTCATGGCGCATTTGTGCGTTGACGCGCTGAAGGCCAGCAAGGGCGCCATCGTCAACATCGGCTCGAAAACCGCCCTCACCGGCCAGGGCGGCACCAGCGGTTATACCGCCTCGAAAGGCGCGCAACTGTCCCTGACACGGGAATGGGCGGCGTCGTTGCTGAGCGATGGCGTGAGGGTGAACGCGGTGATCCCGGCCGAAGTGATGACGCCGCTGTACGAGCGCTGGATTGCCAGCTTTGACGACCCTGACGGGAAGCTGGCGAAGATCGTCGAGAAAATCCCCTTGGGCCAGCGCATGACCACGCCGACCGAGATCGCCGACAGCGTGCTGTTTCTGCTGTCCCCGCGAGCGTCCCACACCACCGGGCAATGGCTGGTGGTGGACGGCGGCTATACGCACCTTGACCGGGCACTGACATGAGCGCGCTGACATGAATACTGGGCTGGTTGCGCAGCGTTTTTGTCTGGCCCTGGACCTTGCCGATGACGAGGCGTTGATTGCCGAGTATGAGCAGTTGCATCGGCGCATCTGGCCGGAAATCGCCGGGCACCTGCGCAGTCAGGGCGTGCTGGACATGCAGATCTGGCGACTGGGCACGCGGCTGTTCATGGTCATGGACACAGCGTCGGGCTTCAGTGCTGACGCGATGGAGCAGGCGTCGACGGCCCATCCCAAAGTGCAGGAATGGGAAGCGCTGATGTGGCGGGTTCAGACGCCGACGCCGTGGACCGAGCCGGGGAATAAATGGCAGCCCATGGCGCAGATTTTCAGTCTGGATGAGCAATTCAAAAGACTGCATGAGCCCTGACACCCCTCTGCGCCGGCTGTTGAATGGGTCTCTGGTGGGAGCGAGCTTGCTCGCGAAAGCTGAGTTTCAAACGCTGGAAATCTCGTGGATGTACCGGCCTCTTCGTGAGCAAGCTCACTTCCACAGGCACGCTTGAACAACAACAAAAAAGGAGAGCGTTATGTTGACCAAACACAGCAAAGTACAGACTGGGGTGTATCGGCACGCTGAGCCATCGGTGCGGATGGCGTTGATGCTGGTGACCAGCCTGTTTTTTCTCTGGGGCCTGTCGTATGGCCTGCTTGATGTGCTGAACAAGCATTTTCAGGAAACGCTGCACGTGAGCAAGGCACAGTCCGGGCTGCTGCAGGCGGCCTACTTCGGCGCGTATTTCATCATCGCCCTGCCCGCCGGCTTTTTGATGGACCGCTTCGGCTACAAGGCCGGGATCCTGCTGGGTCTGTGCCTGTACGCTGCGGGCGCGTTGCTGTTCATGCCGGCGGCCAATGCGGCGAGCTTCCCGTTCTTCCTGTTCGCGCTGTTCGTCATCGCCCTGGGCCTGGGTTGTCTGGAGACGGCGGCCAATCCCTATGCGACGGTGCTGGGCGATGCGAAAGGTGCTGAACGTCGGCTCAATCTGGCGCAATCGTTCAACGGCCTTGGCCAGTTCGTCGGGCCGCTGCTGGGTGGCGCGCTGTTCTTCGGCGGCAGCAACGCCGGCAGTGACAACAGTTCGCTGCAAACCACGTATGTGGTCATCGCGGTGATCGTCCTGCTGGTGGCGGCGCTGTTCGCCCGAACGCCGATGCCCGATCTGCGCGAACAGGAATCGAGCATCCAGCGTCAGGACAGCAAAACCCTCTGGCAGCACCGCGAATTCGTCGGTGGCGTGGTCACGCAGTTCTTCTACGTGGCGGCGCAAGTCGGCGTCGGCGCGTTCTTCATCAACTACGTCACCGAGCACTGGGCGAGCATGACCAGCCAGAGTGCCGCATACCTGCTGTCGGTGGCGATGATCTGCTTCATGTGCGGACGTTTCTTCAGCACCTGGCTGATGGGGCGTATCCCGGCGCAAAGGCTGCTGATGGTCTACGCGTGGATCAACGTCGCGCTGTGCGCGGTGGTGGTCAGCGGCGTGGAAAGCGTGTCCGTGGTGGCGCTGGTGGCGGTGTTCTTCTTCATGTCGATCATGTTCCCGACCATCTTCGCCATGGGCGTGAAAAACCTCGGCCCCCACACCAAACGCGGCAGCTCCTTCCTGATCATGGCCATCGTCGGCGGCGCGCTGATGCCGTATTTCATGGGGCTGGTGGCGGACCACTTCTCCACGGCGCTGGCGTACCTGCTGCCGCTGGGGTGTTTTGTGGTGGTGGCGTTTTATGGGCGTAGCGGGTTACGCGGGCGGGAGGCGTGATCTCGGTTTTGTGGTGTGAGGACTGACGCCTTCCCGGCTGAAGCCGGTCCTACTATCAGGTTTAAGCCAGTCCCAATCGGCGTGCGCGACGCTTTTGTGGGACCGGCTTTAGCCGGGAAGAGGCCAGTTGCGACACCCTCACTTTTGCGGTGTGAAGACTTGCGTTTTCCCGGCTGAAGCCGGTCCTACTATCAGGTTTCAGCCAGCCCCAATCGTGATCGTGCCCACGCTCTGCGTGGGCATGCATCCCGTGACGCTCCGCGTCGCCTCGCACAACACCTGAAATGTGCATCGTCTCAGGGACGCAGAGCATCCGACCGGGCATTCCCACGCGAAGCGTGGGAACTATCAGAAAGTAACCCGCGCAGCGCTAACCCTCAGGGCTTGGCAATGTCCGTACGGCTCACCGCCGGGGATTCTTTCGGCAGTGTCGCGCGCATCTGCGCCACTTGGCCGGCGTTGACGGCCGGTGCCTGGTTGCCCCAGCTGCTGCGGATGAAGGTCAGCAGTTGCGCCACTTCTTCATCGGACATGCGCCAGGCGAACCCGGGCATGCCCAGTTGCGAAGGCGCCGTTTCGGTGGCGGGGAGTTTGCTGCCGGCCAGCACCAGACGAATCATCGACACCGGGTCTTCCGACAGCACCGACGAGTTGCCGGCGATCTTCGGAAAAACCCGCTCCTCACCCTGTCCGTTGGTGCGGTGGCAGGCCGCGCAGTTGTCGACATACAACTCGGCACCGCGACTGCCCTCCTGCCCCGCCGCCAGAGCCTTGGCGGTTGCCGGATCCGCCTTGAAGCTGGACACCTGACGCTCGCTCGCCGGCAGGGTTTTCAAGTACGCGGCCACCGCCTGCAAGTCGGCATCGTTGAGATGCTGGGTGCTGTGCACCACCACATCGCCCATCGCGCCGCCCAATACCGCATGGGTCGCACTGCGCGCGCTGCGCAGGGTGGCGACGATGTCGTCCTTGCTCCAGCTGCCCAGTCCGTCAGCAGGATTGCCGCGCAGGTTCACCGCCAGCCAGCCGTCGATCACCGGGCCGCCGGAAAGGAATTCCGCGCCCGATTCATCCAGGGCTTTTTCCTGCAGGGTGATTGCACGCGGCGTGTGGCAGCTGCCGCAATGCCCCAGTCCCTGAACCAAATACGCCCCGCGAGCGACTTGCGCGTCCGGGTAGCGCGCCCTATTGAACGCCACGGCCTCGGGCGATGGCGCGAAGACCTTGCGCCAGATCGCCAGCGGCCAGCGCATCGACAACGGCCACGGCACATCGTTGGCGCGGTTCTCGGCCTGCACCGGAGCCACGCCGTGCATAAAGTACGCGTACAGCGCGCGAACGTCGTCATCCGTGGTTCGCCCATAGGCCGGATACGGCATGGCCGGGTACAGGCTGTTGCCGTTGGCCGCGATGCCATGACGCAGCGCACGGTCGAAGTTGTCCAGCGAGTAAAGGCCAATCCCGGACGCCGTGTCCGGGGTGATGTTGCTGCTGTACAGCGTGCCGATCGGCGATGCAATCGGCAGTCCTCCGGCGAACGGCTTGCCACCAGTGGCGGTGTGGCACGCCGTGCAGTCTCCGGCGTCGGCCAGGTAGCGGCCCTTTTCAATCAGCGCGGCCTGATCGGTGTCGGGCGCGGGGGCGAGTTTGGGCGTCGAGGTCGGCCAGAGCGCGAACACCAGCAGCGCAACGAACACCAGCACCGCCAGTGAAATCAGGCTCAAGAGAAACTTCTTCATGGTCATTTCTCCTTAGGCCTGAACCAGCGGGCCGGGGTTTTTCAGGTACTGCTCGCGAATGGCCTTGGCGGACCAGTACGCCAGCGCACCCACCATCCCGGTCGGGTTGTAGCCGTTGTTCTGCGGGAACGCGTTGGCGCCGATGGCGAAAACGTTGTGCACGTCCCAGGACTGCAGATAACGGTTCAGCGCCGAGGTCTTCGGATCGCTGCCCATGATGGCGCCGCCACAGGTGTGGGTGCTCTGGTACTTGGTGATGTTGTAATGCTCGCCGGGTTTCTTGGCATCGCCGGCCAGCGCCACCGGGTTGAGGATCTTCGACATCTCCAGCGCCTTGCCCACCAGGAACTGCGAGGCCTTGATCTCGTTGTCGTGCCAGTCGAAGTTGATGCGCAGCAGCGGTCGACCGAAGCCGTCCTTGTAGGTCGGGTCCAGGCTCAGGTAATGCTGCTTGTAGGACATGCAGGCGCCTTGGACCTCGAAATAGAACGAGTGACGGAACGCGTCGCTGGCGGCCTGTTTCCAGGCGGTGCCCCAGTTCGGCGTGCCCGGTGGCACGTTGATCCCGCGCACCGGCCCGCCCCCGGGTTGCCGCGCCCAAATGATGCCGCCGCCGACGAAACCGGCCTTGGCGTTATCCAGCTGGTTGCCGTTGAGGTTGTCCATCGTGGTGCCGGCGCCACCGATACCGATGAACTGATTGGCCTGCACTTCCTTGTTGAAAAACAGCACCACGCGGTTGAGGTTCTGGTAGGAATAATTGCGCCCGACCGTGCCTTCGCCAGTCTGCGGATCGTAGGGTTTGCCGATCCCCGAGAGCAGCATCAGGTGGACGTTGTACAGCGAGAACGCGCACAGCAAGACCAGATCGGCCTGCTGCTCGACTTCCCGGCCCTGAGCATCGAGGTAGGTGACGCCAGTAGCTTTTTTGCCGTCGCTGTCGAGGTTGACCTTGAGCACCTGAGCGTGGGTGCGCAGCTCGAAATTCTTGCGCTGACGCAGCACCGGCAGAATGCTGATGTTGGGGCTCGCCTTGGAGTAGTTCAGGCAGCCGTAGTCGCTGCAGAACCCGCAGGCGTTGCACGGGCCCATCTGACAACCGTACGGGTTGACGTAGGGCGCCGACGCATTGGACGCCGGAATCGGATACGGGTCCCAACCCATCTCCCGCGCGGCCCCGTAGAACATTTCGGCGCCGAGGTAATTGGGGTTCGGGCCCAGGGGAAACTCACGGGAGCGCGAGCCTTCGAAAGGGTTGCCGCCGGGCTGCTTGACCCCGCTGATGATCCCCGCCTTGCCCGACGTGCCGCAGACGTATTCGAAGTGATCGAAGTGCGGTTCGAGGTCTTCGTAGCTGACCGGGAAATCCTGGATGCTCATGTCCGACGGGATGAAGCTTGCGCCGTAGCGCTGCTCGACGTTGGTGCGCAGCTTGAAGTCTTCGGGCAATGCGCGGAAGTGGCAGCCGGACCAGTGACTGCCCGCACCACCGACGCCTGTGCCGGGTTTGAACGAGCCCATCTGCCGATAGGGCACGGCGGTGGACGTCAGGTTGTGGCGCACTGTGACGGTTTCCTGGGCCAGGCTTTGCAGGTAACGGCGATGCACCGACCCTTCCAGTTCGTCGACGACTTTCGGGTAGGCGAAATCCGGCTGCGTGTCGCGGTCTGCACCGCGCTCCAGGACCACCACATTCAGCCCGGCATCGGTCAATTCCTTGGCCATGATCGCGCCCGTCCAGCCCATTCCGACAATGACGGCGTCTACTTTCGGTTTTACGTTTGCCATGTTCAGCCCCTCCGCCCGGACAGATCGACCGGTGCCAGCGGATAGGGCTTGTCGCGTACCGTGATCCAGTCCGTGTAATCGGCACGCATGCCGGGGTAGCCGATCATTTTCCACGCGCCCATGTTTTTGTTGCCGCCATGGGACGGGTCGGCGAAATAGCCGTTGCGCACTTCGTTGAGCAGGTTGCTGAAGAACAGCTTTGAAGCGATGTCCTCCAGCGCCAGCTTGCCGCTCTCGGCGGCCTTGAGCAGGTCTTCCTGTTGGGCCGAGGACAGCTCGGCGAAGACTTTGCCGTCGTAGGTCTTCTTGCAGTGCGCGTCCATGGCCTTGATGCCGACGCGCAGGGTTTCACGCAGGTTCAGCCGGCCTTGATAGCCGAACTCGGGCGCGGCTTCGAGGAACGGGCCCTGCATGTACCAGATGCCACCGTTGGCGTACGGCGTCTGCATGTGTCGATCGAGAAATTCGGGCACGCCCAGTTCGACGGCGCCGGGGCCGACGTGGTCGGACGGGATAAGGCGATCACAGGCCGCGATGAGGAAGGCCCACTCCTGCGGCGTGAAGAACGTCGGCGTGTAGTCGCCCGCTGCCGCTGCCGCCCCCGGCCCGGCAGGCAGGCTTTGCTGTACGTCGCTGGCGGGCGTTTGCGCGAAGGCACCGGAAGGAAGGCCGGCGCTGGCCAGGGTTACAACGGGGATGAGTGTCAGCGACTTGCGTAGAAAATCGCGACGCGCCGCGGAGGTGTCGTCATCGAACATCGTTCACTTCTCCTGAGACCAAACACGGGTGTGCTTCGTTTTTCTTGCGTTTTCTTCTTAGGAACTCGCCCGACGCTGCGGCGACTGATCCGCAGACGCGAGGCGAATGGATTGCGCACTAATCGTTGCCAGGCTAAGTATCTGGGTGCCATCAAACCAGCTAACGCCTTAGCGCGCCCGGGTTAAACGATTCATCAGATCTTGAATTGGCGGACCAAGGCGCTGAGGTTGCTGCCCAGGGTCGAGACGTCACGCATGGTGCGCGAGCTCTGCTCGGTTTCCTCCGCGAGGTTTTCCACGGCACCGGCGATCTGGTGGACGCTGCGGTTGATTTCCTCGGCCACCGAGGTCTGCTCTTCGGCGGCGCTGGCAATCTGCGCGTTCATCGCGTTGATGGTGCCGATCAGCTGCGAGATGGAATCCAGCGACTGGCCCACTTCGTTGGTCTGCTGGTTGGCGCCCTCGCCTGCCTGAGTGGAACGGCGCATGGCTTCGACGGAGGCATGAGTGCCCGTTTCCAGACGGGTGATCATGCCCTGGATTTCCTGGGTGCTTTGCTGGGTGCGGCTGGCCAGCGCGCGGACTTCATCGGCGACCACGGCAAAACCGCGCCCGGCCTCCCCGGCACGCGCCGCTTCGATCGCGGCGTTGAGGGCCAGCAGGTTGGTCTGATCGGCAATCGAGCGGATCACCGCCAGCACCGAGACGATAGAGCGCACGTCCTGTTGCAGGCTGTCCAGGCTGGTGCCGCTCATGCGGATGTCGTTCACCAGCGAGTTCATCCCGGTGATGCTGGTGCCCACCACTCTGCGCGCGTTATGACCTTGCAGATCGGTTTCGGAAGCGGCCTCGGCGGCCCGTTGCGCGCTGTGTGCCACTTCTTGCGCGGCGGCGGACATCTCGTGAATGGCGGTGGCGACCTGATCGGTCTCCTCACGCTGACGCTGCATGGCCTTCTCGGAACGCAGGGTCTGCTGGGTTGCCTGATTGACCAGCCCGTCCAGGTCGGTGGTCATTTGCGCAACCTGCCGGACCATGGCGTGGATCTTGTCGACGAACTGGTTGAACGAGGCCGCCAAATCACCCAGCTCATCGCGACCGGTCACCACCAGGCGGTGGGTCAAGTCGCCGTCGCCGGCGGCGATGTCGTCCAGGTTGCTTTTGAGAATGCGCAGCGGGCGGACGATGCCGTTGGCGGTCCAGAGGCCCGCCGTCGCCGTGAGCAGCAGCAGAACCAGGGTCACCACGAAGACGCTGCCGAGAATGCTGCGCGTGCGGCTGGCGACGGCGGCCTGCTCCAGGACCATGGCGGCGTCGATGTCGTCCATGTTGATCGCGCTGCCCAGCACCATGTCCCACTTGTCCAGGTACACCGTGTAACCGAGCTTGGGCACTTGCACCGCTTCATCGCCGGGCTTGGGCGCCGCGTAATCGACGTAGTGTTTACCGTTCTTCGCCACTTCCACGAAGGTCTGGTAATGGTAGGTGCCGTCGGGGTCGCGGGTGTCCCAGAAGCTTTTGCCGACGCCCGCCGCGCTGTCACCACGGAAAACCCGGACGCCTTTGGTGTCGTAACCGAAGAAGTAACCGTCTTCGCCGTACTTCATCGGCTTGAGCAGTTCCAGCGCCTTGTTCCGTGCGGCCATGTCACCGGGGGCGGAGGCATCGTGCAGCGGCTTGATGGTGGTCAACGCCACGTCCACGTAATTTTTAAGCACCTGGCGGTTACGTTCCACCAGTTGCTCGCGGGTGTCCTGCATCTGCTGATCGGCACTGCGCTGCAACACCCACGAGGCGACGCCACTGAGAATCAGCGCGAACAACAGGGCGGGAATGATGGCAAGACAGAGCAGCTTGCGCTTGACGGTAAGCTTCATGGGACGGGTCACCTCCTGGTCGTTAGTCCCCCACTATCGGCCAGAGATCGTACAACTTCAAAGCTTTTGCTGGCAATTTGACGCCAATGTATTGGCTAGTCCGTATCCATATGAATGGGGCCAGAGCCACAGGCCAGGGCCTGCGCAGCGATCAGCGTGGATGGATTTTCACTGGCGGCTTTGATTTAGATAACGGGCAGTTGTCACACAACTCAAGCGCGGTCACTCGATAACGAATGCAGCACACACGGCGTTGTCGCTTGGGTTCGTCTTGCCCTTCGACCTTGATGTAGCGTACCGGTTGAAACAGAGGATTGCGGCGTCCGTCAGGGAAATGTCGGGCGTTGAGCAGCTGGTGGCCGTGACTCACATCGGCATGGGGCATTGCGTTTGCGAGGACGCCCAATAGCCACTCGAAATAGTTGCCGGCGTTGCTCCACAGCACTTTTGGCGAAAGGCGAACATGACGTGCCAGGGCATCAATGAACGGCCTGAGGTGATGTTCAAGCAACTCATCGAAACGCTCGAAAGCATCGGTCGGAGCGGGCGTCCAGCGCTGTCCCGCGTCAGGCAGCTTGAAGGCGACAGGCAGGCAATCATCGTCGAGAATCAGCTGCAGATGATCGAGGTGCAGCGGCAGGCGCTGGTCGAGAATCAGCGAAGCCGCCACCACCGGCGGAATCAGCTTCACGAAGTAGTACTTGCTCCAGATCGACGCCAGCCCGCGCGGGTCGCTCTCGGGATAGGCAGTACCGAATCGCGTCAGGACATCGTTCAGGTAATCGCCGCCGAGAAAGGTGCGTAAAGGCACGCCGACGCGGGGGTCGTCCGGCAGCACGAGGACGTCGCGATAGTGCTCGAAGTCAGCGATAAACAGCGGCGTCAGCGCAGGAATCATGGGGCGATTCGCTGTGCTGGCCGCCTGTTCATCGTGAAGCGGTCAATGGGACTGCTGCCGCGCCAGCACCCACAACCCCTGCTCCAGCGCGGGAAACAGGCTGTTGTTGAAGTTGTTCCAGCGCAGTTCGAGGATGGTGTCGTCGGGCGCGATCGGCGTGTCGAGCACGTCGAACACCATCTCACCGGAATCGATGCCGGTGTCGACGTAATGGAACGACGCGCCGGTCATGTTCACCACCGGCGTGTCCACCATCTCCCGCGTGGTCCAGTCGACCACTTTCTTGCCCCGGGCGCCGTACAGCGCGTCGAGGGTGGCATAGGCTCCGCGCCGTTCGTACGGTGACTCCAGCCGCGTGATGCCCGGGTGCACGTTGAAGATGCGCCGATGGAAATCAGCGCCTTCGCGCACCAGTTCGTCGAGGATTACCAGCAACCCGTCGAGGACCACGACGTCGGCGCCCAGCGCGTGCAGTCGCTCGCCGAGACGTCGCTCGAAATCCGACTTGCCGGCCGGCCGCGCACTGTCGTCGAGGCGCAAGGCGCGGTAGCTCGACGGCACGTTTTCCAGCAGGTCATCGACCTTGCGCCCCTGCACCGTCAGGCCCGCCGGGTAGAACCAGTGGGCGCCCTCCCCCGGCGTGAACCCATAGTCCTTGATGCTCTCGCGGTCCCGCGCGGACTCAGGATTCTCGTCGTAGATGATCGCTTCCAGCGAGTAGTGATCGCCGAGGGCGGTGTCGTTGAGCGCCTTGACCAGGTACTCCAGCGGCGAGGTCATGTAACGCTGCTCGCCGTGGTAATCGACGTATTGACCGGCCTTGTCCGCCGCGGCGTTACGCAGCGACCAGACGTAAACAAGCTTGGTTTTCTGCATGAATATCGGACTCAGGAAAGGGTGTGCAGGGTGTCGCCGCTGACGCCTTTGGCCATGGCGACCACGACTTTGCGTTCGCCGCTGAACGGCTTGCGCGAGTGCGCCGTGAGCATGTTGTCGAGCATCAGCACGTCGCCGGTCTGCCAGGGGAAGACCACTTCGCATTCGCTCAGCACGCCACGAATTTCCGCCAGGGCGTCGGCCTCCAGCGGGCTGCCGTCGCCGTAGTAGACGTTGCGCGGCAGGCCTTCTTCGCCGACGGTGTCGAGGAGGATCTCCTGCATCTCCTCGTCCAGGTTCGACAGGTGGAACAGGTGCGCCTGGTTGAACCAGACCCAGTCTTTGGTGCGCGGATGCTGGGCGACGCCTTGCACCAACTGCCGGGTGCGCAGGTCGCCGTCCTCGTTCCAGTCGCACTGGATGCCACGGGGGCGGCAGTAGTCTTCGACGTCGCTGTGGCGCTCGGTGTTGAAGACCTGTTGCCAGGTCAGGTCCAGCCCGTTGCCGTAATTGCGCACGTACATCAGGCGCTTTTCTTCGAAGCGTTTGCGCAGCGCCGGACTGATGCGCTGGAACACCCGGCGGCTGTCGGCAATCGGCGTCTCGCCTCCGCTGACCGCGGCTTTGGCGCAGTAGAAGAAGATGCGCATGGGCCATTCGGTGGTGTAGGCCTGTTCGTTGTGCAGGGGGATCGAGCGGTGGGCCGGGTATTCGGTGGAGGTGTAGACGCCTTTGCCATCGACCTGGCTGCGCGGGGTGGAACCGAATTCGTAGTTGAGCAGCGAGTGGCCGAAGGAGGCGGCGAACTGCTGGAAGCCTTCGACGCCTTCGGGGGTGAAGCCGCTGAAGAGGATGGCGCCGTCGCGCTCAAGCGAGTGGTCAACGACGCTGCGCAGGGCGTCGATTTCGGCGGCCAGGGAGACGCCGGTCTGGCCGGGCTGGACGCGCAGGGGGAAGCCGGCTTCAAGGCGCAGGCGTTCGGGGGTGAGCATGCGCATGTTCATGGGCGGGACGCTCCTGATGTGGCTGAAGGGGGTGGGTTCAGGCCATGGCCTTGCGCAGGCTGAGGGGGCGCATGTCGGTCCAGACGTTTTCGATGTGGTTGAGGCAGGTCTGTTTGTCGCCTTCGACGCCGACGCTTTTCCAGCCGTCCGGGATGGCTTTGTAGTCGGGCCAGATGGAGTACTGTTCTTCGTGGTTGATGACGACCCGGAACTGTGTGTTTTCGCTGTCGAAGCTCATGAGTTATCCCTCGTGGTGTTGGAACGGCGCAGGTAAGCGCGCCTTACCTGAAAGACGAACGAGGGGGCGAGATGGTTAGTAGTTTTCAGTAAAAAATCTGTTGCCGCGTGAAGCTTGAAGATCACAAGCATCTGCCTAACGGCAGATCGTTTCGCCTTCGGCGAGTTACTTGGAAAAGCACCCCAAGTAACCAAGGGTGCCTGCTCCTGGTTTGGCCCTTCCTTCGTCAGGGTTCCTTCACTCCGACGACACTCCGTGGGCCCGCGCCGAACGGACATCCATGTCCTGACGGCGCTCTCGCCGCATCCATGCGGCTCGGCCCACTCCGCGTCGCCTGCGTTCAGCCTGCACCCAAGTCGCGTTTGGCGGTGACTGGCCGTTTTGTGTATGAAGATCAAAAGCACGGCAACAGCAACAGCAACAGCATTCGCGAGCAAGCTCGCTCCCACAGGAAAGGGGTGCTATCAGCAAAATTGTTGGGGAGTGGGCTGGCCTCTTCCCGGCTGAAGCCGGTCCTACAAAGGGATCGCAGGCGTCCAGTGGACTTGGCGGTGCCTCGACTGTAGGACCGGCTTTAGCCGGGAAGCCGTTGCCGTTGCCGTTGCCGTTGCCGTTGCTTTTGATCTTCATACACATGAAGTTCAGACGACACCCATCGCGACTTGGGTGCAGGCTGAACGCAGGCGACGCGCAGTGGGCCGAGCCGCATGGATGCGGCGAGAGCTGCCCCCCGCCATGGATGGCGGATGGCAGCGGGCCCACGGAGCGGGACCGGAGTGAAGGAACCCGACGAAGTCGGGCCCAACCGAGAGCAAGCACCCTTGGTTACTTGGGGTGCTTTTCCAAGTAACTCGCCGAAGGCGAAACGTCTGCCCCTAGGCAGACGCTTTTGATCCTGGCGCAATAAGCCGCACCGCGCACCTCGGGGACAGATTAATTTACGATGAAACACTGTAAATAAATCGGTCCCCTAACGGCGCTAACGGATTAAATAAATCGGTCCCCTAACGGATTACCAGCGGAACGCCACAGTGCCCAGGACCGTACGTTCTTCGCCCCAATAACACCGACCCGCGTTATTGCAGCCGCCCACATACTCCTTGTCGAACAGATTCTTCGCATTCACATCCACCGACCAATGCTTATCGATGTCATACCCCACCAACGCATCCACCAGCGTCACATCACCCGTCTTCAACTTCCCGTACAGCGTCGGCGCGGTATACGCGAACGTATTGTCGAAATAACGCACCCCGCCACCCACACGGAAACCGCTCATCGGACCATCCAGGAAGCGATACGTCGCCCAGGTACTCGCCTGATTACGCGGTATGCCGGTCAACTGATGATCCTCGTACAACGACCCCGGACTGTCCTTCGTCACCCGCGCATCGGTGTAGGTGTACGACGCCGTCAGGCTCAGGTTCTTGGTCACATCACTGTTGACCTCCAGCTCCACGCCCTTCGACTCGCTCTTGCCGATCTGACGGCTGAACCCGTTCGAACCGGCAATCACGTCGTGGGTCTTGGTCAGGTCAAACACCGCCGCGCTGAACGTCGTGTTCCAGCCAGCCGGCTCGTACTTCAGGCCCACCTCGTACTGCTCGCTGAGGATCGGGTCCAGCAACTCGCCGTTCGGTTGCGACGACTGCTGCACCGGCGTGAACGCCGTCGAGTAACTCACGTACGGCGAAATACCGTTCTCGAACTGGTACATCAAGCCGGTCTGCCAGCTGAAACGATGGTCCCAGCCGTCCAGGTCCGATACGCCACTGATGGTGCCGGCGCGGTTGCGGTACTGGCTGTTGACGAAGTCCTGACGCCCGCCCAGCAGGTAGATCCAGTTGTCGTACTTGCTCTGCAGTTGGCCGTAAACGCCGTACATCTGTTGATCCAGCTGCGAGTTCTGAACCGTCGCGAGCATGCGCGGCTTGGCCGACGGGAACACCGGGTTGAAGGCGTTGTAGGTACCGCCGTTGCCGGCCGCCCAGTCCTGGTTGTACGAAGTGCGGTCGTAGCTCGCGCCCAGCAGCACAGTGTTTTCCAGTGCACCAGAGGTGAAGTGCCCTTCGAACTGGTTGTCCAGCGAGTAAGTGATCGACTTGTTGTCGCGATCGTACGCGGTGCTGGTCAGGGTGCTGCCAAAACCGGCGTTATTCAGGTTGTTCGGCCAGGTCTCGTGACGGTCCAGGCGTGATTCCATGAAGCGCGAGTTCTGGCGGAACTGCCAGGTGTCGTTGAGCTGGTGCTTGAACTCGTAACCCAGGGTCCAGGTCTCGCGCTCGAAGTCGTCCCAGTTCGGGTTGCCGTTGAACTGGTCCTTGCCGATCTTGCCGTTGACGTTGTTCAACAAGGTGCCCGCTGCGGGGTAGCCGAGCAGCAGCTTGGTGCGGTCGCGCTGGTAGGACGAGAGCAGGGTCAGCGCGGTGTCTTCGTCGAAGTTGAAGGTCATCGACGGCGCGATGTAGATACGGTCGTCTGGTACCGAATCCACCTGGGTGTCGGCGTTGCGGCCGAGCATGACCACGCGGCCGAGGATGCGGTTGTCGTCGGTCAGCGGACCGGACACGTCGAGGGACAGCTGGCGGCGGTTGTTGCTGCCGTAGGTGAATTTGGCTTCGCCCTGAGGCGTTTCGGTCGGGCGCTTGCTGACCAGGTTGACCAGCCCGCCCGGCGCGTTTTCACCGTAGAGGATCGAGCTCGGGCCGCGGAACACTTCAGTGCGTTCCAGGCCATAGGGTTCGGTGGTGGTGTCGTAACGGTTGCCTTGCAGACGCAGGCCGTCCTTGAGCAGGCCGTAACCGTAGTCGGTGGCGTTGTAGCCGCGAATGGAGAACAGGTCGCCCGCGAGGCCGTCGCCGACGGCGAATGGCGGGGCGAATATGCCGGGGACGTAACCGAGGATGTCGGTCAGGGATTGCGAGCCCTGATCCTGAATGCGCTGGCGTGTGACCACCGACACCGAGCGCGGGGTTTCCGACAGCGGTGTGCTGGTCTTGGTGCCGGCCGTGCTGTTTTTCACCTGATAGCCTACGGTTTGCTCCCCTTCGGGTGCTTCACCGGTGACCACCGAATTCTGCAGCTCGATGGTGGCGCCCTGCTCGGCCTTGGCCGGGGCATCCGCCGCCCAGGCCGCGCCGTGGCAGGCGACCGTTGCGACCAGTGCGGCCAAGGCATTGACCTTGAATTGACCCTTGTTATTGCTCGCCATCCGAACTCCCCCTCCCTTTGATATCACACGGGGCAAGGCCCCAAAATTGACCACATATGTCAAAAAAGCGTGAAAATTTAACAAAGAACGTTTCTCATTACCATTCTTATCGTAAAAAAAGGGCGAAGGGCCACTGCTGGTCCTACGCCCTGGTTCAACGCTGTTACAACAAGGGTTTAACGCTGTTTGACGGCCGCTGAAACGGCGGCGGCGAAGATGTCGGCGATCTGGTCGATCTGCGCGGCGGTGACGATCAGCGGCGGCAGGAAGCGGATGACCGACGAGTGCCGCCCACCTACCTCAATGATCAGGCCGCGCTGCAAACATTCACGCTGAACATTCGAGGCCAGCGCGCCGCTGTGGGGGAAGTGACCGAGGGCGTCCGGGCGGCCGTCGAGATCGACCATTTCCACCCCGAGCATCAAGCCCATGCCGCGCACATCGCCCATCTGCGGGAAGTCCTTCTGCAGCGAGCGCAGGTGGCCGGTCAGGCGCTCGCCCATGGCGGCAGCGTGCAGGTCCAGTTGCTGCTCGCGGACGATGCGCAGGGTGGTGGAGCCGGCCACCATCGCCAGTTGATTGCCACGGAAGGTGCCGGCGTGGGAGCCCGGTTTCCACACGTCCAGGGACTTGTTGTAGACGACCACCGCCATCGGCTGGCTGCCGCCGATGGCTTTGGACAGCACCAGCACGTCCGGCACGATATCCGCGTGTTCGAAGGCAAACGGCTTGCCGGTGCGACCGACGCCACACTGGATTTCGTCGAGAATCAGCGGCACGCCAGCGTCGCGGGTGATGCGGCGGATTTCCCGCAGCCAGTTGGCCGAGGTCGGCACCACGCCGCCCTCCCCCTGCAGGGTTTCCAGAATCATCCCGGCCGGCGGCAGGACGCCGCTTTCCGGGTCGGTCAGCTGGTTCTCGATGTAGTGCAGGCCGATGCGCTCGCCTGCCTCGCCACCGACGCCAAACGGGCAGCGATAGTCGTAGGGAAACGGCAGGAATTGCGCGCCGCCGGCCATGCCGTCGAGATAGGTCTTCGGCCCGAGGTTGCCCATCAGCGCCAGCGCGCCCTGGGTCATGCCGTGATAGGCGCCGTGGTAAGCCATGAGATTGCTGCGCCCGGTGGCCGTGCGCACCAGTTTCAGCGCCGCTTCCACCGCATCGGTACCGGCCGGCCCGCAGAACTGAATGCGCGCGTCCTTGGCGAATTCTGGCGGTAGCAAGGCGAACAGTTCGTTGATGAAATCGTCCTTGGCCTCGGTCATCAGGTCCAGGGTGTGCAGCGGACGCTGGCCGTCGAGTGTGGCGCGCATGGCCTGGATCACCTCGGGGTGGTTATGCCCCAGCGCCAGGGTGCCGGCACCGGCCAGGCAATCAATGAACCAGCGCCCTTCGCTGTCCTGCACGTGAATGCCCTGGGCGCGCTTGAGTTCCAGGGGAATGCGCCGCGGGTAGCTGCGGGCGTTGGATTCCACGGCGGCCTGCCGCTCCAGTCGCGGGGTCGGCGCAAAGCGGTAGTCGGCGTTGGCCACGGCGGCGTCCGGGCTGCTCGGCAGCGCCTCGCTGTGGCGGGCGGCAATCGGCGTCACGTTGTGTTGGCTATGCATGTTCGTGCTCCTGGGAATCGTAGGAATGAGGGCGTTCGTTGACCTGCGCGAGGGCCTCGGCAAGCTGAGTGATGAACGGCTGATCACGGACGATCGAAAGGTGGTCGGCGTCGATCCAGGCCGAAACCTGCAAGCGAACACCCATGCCCTGCTCCAGAAGAGCCGGTGCGTTATCGTTATTTTCCGGCGAGCGCTCGGCCCACCAGGCGTAGACCGGCACGCTGAGGGCGTGGATCTGGCGGCATTGATTGGCCAACTGGCGCATGTGCCGCTCGACGCCGAGCAACTGTTGCCAGTGCGCGTCAGCTTCAAGGCCCTCGTCATCAGCGTCGAGAACCGGGGTTTCCGGCACGGCAGGACGCGGCTG
>LIDZ01001663.1_pt1 | contig 22334 bp, 14 predicted proteins | sample 644651 | NCBI WGS metagenome assembly LIDZ01 (sample SAMN03856242, study PRJNA289617) | food metagenome | isolation source: wine grapes on drying loft during traditional withering process | host: Vitis vinifera cv. Corvina | place: Italy: Gargagnago di S. Ambrogio di Valpolicella | collected 2014-01 | reverse complement strand
GCGGTACACGATCACGATAAAGAGCAGCAGGGCCCAAAAAAGAACCAGCTTTTCAAAAAACGCTCTGAGAAAACCCGCAGATATCTCGTCCATTTAGTCACTTCCTTAGTTTGGGATAGGGTTATGTTCCCTAGTTAGGTTATTTTAGCATGGAATGCTGGTGCTGGGAATAAAATAAAAGATAGTACATAAGGTAAAGGATCCTCGAATCTTTTACTCGTGTACTATCTTTTAGGGATGATGGTCAGGTTGATGGATTGTGAGAGATTTGGGTTCCATTGTTTTAGATTTTGAGTACATAAGTTGTGTACCATCCCAATAACTGTAGATAAATTTACATTCCATTGTTTTAGATTTGGATCAAAACGATCGGATACTCCTTTGTAACCGGTATGATATTTACATTCCACTATTTAAGATTTCTCAGATGGTTCCTTGATTTAATTATAATGCATCAATAACTCAAAGCAAATATACTAAGAGAAAATTTCTACCTTTCAGGCATCTTGAAACCCAACAGGGCGTCGTTAAGAAAGCTATTTAATGGCTGCATCAAACGGAATTTTTCTGCCGCAAACGTTAGGTCTTTCGTCAAAAGATCGGCATCACTTATGGCGTATTCGATGGCCCAGGCTTTGTGTTTTAGATATTCACCAAGTGGGTGGTCTTTGTCATATCCTCGGGGAACATTTTTCAATTTCTGGCCGGTCACTTCAAAGTTGTCGGTAAAGTCTTTGGCGGTGATAATTTTTTGAAACTCTTTGCCATTAGTCAGTATGCGATCTCTGACTAATGCGGTGGCTTCGGGAAATTGACTAGCAAATATACCACCGCCTAGAAAAGATTTCCCGGGCCTTATGCAGACATAGTAGCCGGCGGGAACAGGTTTCCTTTCGCCAACAGAAATATGGGCTCTGAATGCTGGATTGTAGGGTGACTTGTCATGGCTGAATCGTGTATCGCGGTTGAGCCGATAGATTAATCTTTTCGGGTCTAGGTTAGCGACGGATGGATCGAATTCTGCAATCTGAGCAATTAGGTCCTGCAGGAACCTCAAGAATTCGTTCTTGGCTTCTTGATATTCGTCCCGATGCTCTTTCATCCAGTCCAAGGAATTATTGGCTTCCAGTGCTGCTAGAAATTCTAGAGTTTTCTCTAATTTCATTGCGTGGTCCCTCCTTGAAAGTTCCGGATTTTGTACATGTTTGAAGAATGGAACAACTTATCGATAAATTCTTTGGCTGAGATATTAGACTGATAAGCTGGCAGTTCGGAGAATACGGCTGACAGGTCATCCAGCTGCTGGATTGTTTCCATATAATCTGTCAGGGTTTCTGGACTGATATTTTTCAAGCTTTGATACTCCAAATTTTTGGGATTGAGGCGATTATTTTGAATAGCATAGCTTACTCGTTTTTCGCAGGAACAAAAACCGGTTTCGGTTAATCCGCAGTGAACGGATAGGAACTCCCCGACTTTCTTTCGCGCTCGGGATAATTTCTGGCGATAATTTTCAGGAGTCATGTCTAAGATCTCACCGGCTATCTTACTATCCACCTTGAACATCGTTCCAAGCAAGAAAATGCAGCGAGTTGTTGGGTCTAAGCATTGCAGCAGGACGTTCGTGCAGGACATTTTTAGTTCTTGGGCTAAGATTTCTTGGCTGATACCTTGCAGCAAGTCCTCGCTGTTCTCGATATATCCGGCTTTTATATCGTTAGAATAGTAGTCAAAGTCCAGCGGATACTGGGTGAACATCGATTTCTTGTAGTCGATCAGATAGTTGGTCGCTAGTCGATAGACCCAAGTTTGAAAGTTGCTTTCCTTGCGAAAGGTGGCAAGGTTCGTGATTACTTTAGCTAGAATGTCTTGCGTGGCATCTTCTGCATCGGGAATGGTGCCAAGCATTCTGAGAGATAGGTTGAAGATTAGGTCTTGGACGTCTATTAATAGAGTTTCTAAAGAATCGCGGTTTCCGGATATTGCTTCTTCAATTAGCTGGTTGGTTTTCTCGTTGTTAGGCATGGAATATCACTCCTTTACTCTATTAGACAGGAAAATGGTGGGTTTGTGACAGGTTTTTGGAAATTTTTTTGTGGACGCTAAAAAAACTGCAGACGGTAGTGGATGGGTTTTCGTTTGCAGGTGGGTGGGGATTGGTTTGGTGATCGAGGACTTCACTGTGATACCTTTTGAAAACTACAATCAACATTCTACTTTATATAGATGTATCAAAACATCTATAGGTAGGTCTTTTAGGTACTTTTCCATCAAAGGTTTTACCTGAGAGTCCCAATCTAGTCCACCGTTACCAATCTTAGAAATTCATTCAAATCGATTGTGTTATGGAAGGACTATAGCATTTCACGTCCACGAAGTTCTCCCCAATCAAAAGTTACCTTATCGCTTTCTTTTGCATCATAATCTTTAAACAGGTCCTGCAGATAATTATTATTCTCTACTTGAGTTAGCACTATCTGTTTTTTCTCATTTACGTCCAAATAAAATTCGGCTTCTGGATCGATATGGAGCTTTTCCAAAATGTTTTCTGGGATACAGATTGCATTGCTGCTGCCATACTTAGAAAGCTTTACTATTTGCTGCATTTTTTATCCTCCCTTTCGTTAGGATCGTTAATTAAAGTATATATCAAAGACATACTTTCGAATAGACTCATTGAATAGCATACCCTGTCTTTTAATACTTCAGACTCTAGTGCAGCGAAAAAAGGCCCGCTTATTCAGCGAGACCTTTTGTTTAACCTATTTTATTTGCTTTCAGTTTTAGCCAGAATCTTTTGCGCTTCCCGTTCGCCTGAACGAACCGCGCCTTCGAAATAGCCGTTCCAGATCGTTGCCGTTTCTGTTCCGGCAAAATGAATGCCCTCGACTTCTGATTGCAGGTATTCACCATACTTAATGAAGCCGCCTGGGGTAAAGTGTCCGGAGAAACAACCATTAGTAAAAGGCTCTTCATTCCAATCTTGGGTGATGAAATGTTCCGGATTTCGTGCCTGTTCACCGTACAGGTGGACTAGTTCATCGATTAAAAGCTCTTTTCTTTTAGCTTCTGGTAATTTGCTTAACTGGATCGAGTCTATTCCGTAGACGAAGAAGGTCAGGATGCCTTTCTCTTCGTTTTCCAGTGAATTATCCAAACTCTCGATGATCAATCCTTCGCTCATACTGCGTTGTCCAGATAGGCCGCCCTCACGCCAGAATGGTTTCTCGTACACCGCGTGGAACTTCGATGCGCTGCCTGGCAGGATGCTTTGTAAGGTCTTTTTCTTCCATACCGGCAACTCCGGTGTGAAGGTGATTTTCGAATTTACAACTGTCGGCGGTACAGCGATTAGGACGTGATCCGCTGAATATCTATCGCCTGCTCTTGTTTCTACCAGATAGTCGTTGTCTTGTTTGATGACTTCTTTTACTACTTGATCGTAAAGGACTGAACCATAATCTTCCGCCATTTTTTCAGCGATTGCCTGCGGTCCGCCAACCACACGGTCCTGCTGGGCACCACCTTTTGCACCTAGCAAGCTTTGTGTGCCGCCGCCTGCTTTAATGTAATACAACATTTGGAACAGGGAAACTTCGCCAGCATCTGAGGCTAATAAACCGCCAGCTAACATGCGGCCGACAAAATTGGCGACTTCTTTATCCTCTGTCTGCAAGCTTAACCAGCTAGCCAGCGTCATCCGATCCTGTGTGGCAATATCGGGACTTTCGTGTGGGTGATCCAAGTCAACCTGATCAGCTAATTCGTCGATAGCTTCAAGCAGCTCCAGCATTTCTTCCGGCTCGTTATCGTGAGCGCCATCCAAATAGTGATACTGACCTTTACCGAACAATTGCGATGGAAATGTCTTTACTCCATACTCATCCGCCAACTCATACATACGATCCTGTGTTGGGCCTAACCATTGCCCACCCAAGTCGATCTGAGTGCCATCGTCCAACCATTTAGTTTCCGTTCGGCCGCCAACTCGGCGCCGCGCTTCCAAGATAATTGTGTTAAGTCCTTGTTTCTTTAAAGATAAACCGGCTGCCAGTCCAGCGAACCCAGCGCCGATGATAATCACATCATATTTCTTATCCATTATATTTCCTCCTAAAGTCTTCATAAGAAAAGTATAGGGGTTATAACGGTTATAGGGTCAATCTTTAAGCCTTACTTGGATCTCCGTCAAAAATTCTTCGCTGTGCTGGGTCTCGTGAAAATCGATCAGATAGAACTCATAGAAAGGCAGAATTACTTGGCGGTTCAGCTTTTCCAGCTGATCCTTCATGTTCGCCAGATGACTTTCTGCTTGCTCATAAGGCCCTTGATAAAAGTAGCTGGCATACGTTCCCTTTTCGAGACATCCGCGCTGAGCATCCATTCCTGCGGTCTCAGAATCTGTTAGGAACAGGATTCCCTCATAAGCGATTTTGGGGCTATCGGTGATAATCCCAGCTACGAAATGAAAGTCGTAGGAGCTGCTTTGTTCCAGCACCTCTCCATAGAGCGTGCGCATCGCCGTTTCGAACTCTGCTTCATTCGTGTAGTCAACGGTCTTATAAAAATACGGCCTAGCTGGTTTTTCTTCGACCACCAGACTTTCGATAGGCAGCTCCTGCTTTTGCAGCTGATCTAAAATCTGATTACGTGCAGTCACTCCTGCCAGCTTTTTCTCCATCAAAGCAATCTTTTCTTTTAACAGTCGTTGATTTTCACGGAATATTTCCTGCGTAGTCGCCAAGGTTCGATCCTTCAAGTACCCTTCAATGATTTCTAGTGGCACATCCAGCTCCCGCAGGTCGCGAATGATGTTTAATATATAGATTTCCTTTTCAGTGTACACTCGATAATTTTTCTCAGTTCGCTCCGGTGTCAGTAAGCCGATTTTTTCGTAATGCCGGATGATGTGAGTGGAGATCCCGTACATCTCCGCGATCTCTTTAATTGAAAAGAACTTCGCTTTCATTTGATGGCCTCCTGTTGGTCCTTTTTGGGTTATAGGTCAAGGATACGTTAGATGGCTTGGGGTGGCAAATGGTTAGGGGTGGGAAGGAGAGGGGTTTAGTGTTTGTGGTTAAGTTCCAGCTTTTTAGATTAGATTTGAGCGAATATACCTTTCCTCCTACTTATTAATACCTATCCTCATGCAGATTCCTTATAAGAGAACATTCTTACGTGCTTTTATGTAGGGCTACATTAAACCCGACTATCTATATAATAGAAACATCTACTATAAAATAGTCGGGTTTATTTTTATGAGTAGTATTTTCGTAGCTAGAACTCATTCATTCTAAACGATTGTGGGTTTAATCAATAACCATTCTTTGACTTATATTATCAACGTAAATTTACCGAGCCAATGAAATTACATTACTTTGTGACAAATCACTGCTGTATCTAGTAAGTAACCTTATTTCACACACTTTATAAATCCAATCAGTTCACACTTCTATCCAGAATAAAAAACTAAGTTTTGATAATCAGATAAATTTCCTAACCATTAAGACACTATACTAAGCACTTTACAAGTTTTTATCTGTCGAACATAATACATTAGCTTCGCCAAATAATTGTTTAGCTTTGTCAATTATTACTGCATCTGTCGATGGCATAAATACAACTAGATTTTTCATTGCGCGAGTGCAACAAACATAGAACAACCTTTTGGTTCTCACCACCACTCTATCTTGGGAATAGAAATCTTTAAACATGCGTTCAAAATTGTAATTATTCCAATTTCCATTATCTAATACTATCAGTACATTGTCGAACTCACTTCCTTTAATACTGTGCTGAGTTGCAAATGGTAAATACTCTTTTTGGTATTCTATAGAGTGTACATACTCACTAAAGGGAATTCGTTTTATGCGTTCCCACAAATAAGCTCCTCTATCATTAATAAACTCATCAAACAACTCATCTTTAATATTCAAATGTTTTTGTGCTAATTTTATTACTTTCTCAATCTTGTAATTATCATCAAACTCATTCATCATATTACTTATTTTTCGTTTATCCTTTATAGAAGATATTTCAAGCCTAGATTTCCTTAAAAATTCATTATATTTTTTATTTCTGTATAGTTCGATTAGTTCATAAACCGAATCCAGGTGTTGCAATATTTTGTCTCTCTGAGATTTAGCTTCATACTTGTCGATTAATCCATTGTACTTGTATGACAATAATGAATCCTTATTTATTCTAAGGTTGCAAATACTATCCCAATTCTTATCTTTTAGAACCACAAAAGCTGATCTGTAAACCGTGCTTTTCATGATATTTTCTAATAAATTCCCTCTATTCTTAACAGAAATGTTAGCATCCCTAACAATAGTTTCAAAGTCCTTATCTTTTGTATCAAGCTCTCCCTTATCAACTTTTTTACTTATTCTCTTTATCAAATCGACAATAGCATCTGAGTTATACAATTCATACAAGTTTGTGAATCCTGCCATTTTAGCGTTTAATCTGTGCACTAACCAAAGTTCTTTGTTTTTTTTACAGTCACTAAAATCCCATTCTTCAAAAATTTTAGAATTGCGAAGAATATCTAAATCATTAATATTTTTTGCATATATGAACTTTATGCATCCCTCCACAACAGCGCCATCGACTATATTAGGTGCTTTTAAATCTTCAGAAGGCTCCTGTTCAAGTCCGTCAATTCTTAATTTGTTTGCTAATTTAATAATACTTTCTGGATTTCGTCTGTTTTGTACTTTTTCTATTCGAACAAGATTTTCATCGTCTATTACTCCGACACCATTATCGTATATTGCTTGCATAGAATCCCCGAAGAAGCCAACTATATTTTTCTTTGAACTCTGATTAATTATTTTAAGTAATATGTCTTTTATTAGAGGATCTGTATCTTGGTATTCATCTACAAAAATAAAATTGGCGATATCCTTGAGAATATCACAAAGCTTCGTATATTTTTTAAACATTTGTTCTGCAAGAATTAAAACATGATCATGACTAATCTTGCTTGCTTTGTCTTTTCGTAAACTGTAATATTCGTCATACATAATTCTGCTTTTAGCAAAATAATCAATTGTTATTTCATCAAGATCTTCTGGAAGTCTAAATTTCGTTTGTTCTTCTGAGTTAATTAACTCAACCAATGTATCCTTTATTTCAACCTGATATTTTGAGATTATCGACCACATAAATTCATGGATTGTTGAAACTCGAAGGTTTCTGTTAGTAATTCTATTACGAATTTCTGCAACTGCGTTATTTGTATAAGTGATACAAATAATAGATTTTAAAGGATATCTATTTCCAATTTCGTCGATTAATTTGACTAACGAATAAGTTTTCCCACTACCAGCACCACCTGTTAGAATAAAGTTTTTCCCCTCACAAATACATTCTAGAGCTTGTTGGACCTCAGGTTCTATTATTTTTGCAACCATTCTAGCCCCTCCTTTATGTAGCAAGGTACACTCCAAGTTTGTCCATCGTCGTTACTATCATAATATAGAATTTCTGTTGCAAATGCAGATTTCTTAGCTATACATTCTTGAGCAATTTCGTAATAATTAATAGAATCACTTTTAAACTTGCTTATCTTTTTTAGTCCTTGTTTAAAATTAGCCGCGTTATTTTTCACGTATTCGAAGTTCGAACAAATAAAAGCATCCTCAAAACTACTCGCTTGATAATCGTTCTCTTTCGTTTGATAAGCTATTCGGCAATTACCAATGATTTTTTCATTAGGCTTTTTCGAGACTAATTGTGAAAATTGTTCATCAGAATCCTTTAAACCAAGAAAATATTTTATAGAAGCATTTGTCGTGTGTGTTGGTTTCTCAACTGGAGAACAGCTGTGCGTTACTGTCCTCTCGACATTATTTTTATCTTCACTTACTAACTTGATCGCTGCATCTACATCTGTAATAATAAGAACCTTAATTCCCAAAAAATCAATTAAAGGTTTAAACGTATGCGCGTGCGCCCCAGCTTCGATAATCGAAATATTTTGAGACAAGAGTGGTGTATATTTGTCAACATGTTTGTGTTCAGCATCGATTTTATGCATCATCGCTGGCAATAGAATCCTTTCTGTATCGCCCTCAATAAAAATTGCTTTATCTGTGAAAAATAATTCCGATCTATTTAAAGTTAGATATTGCTTAACAAACTTAAATGCTAAAGTTTTTGATTCATACTCCTTCTTTAGTTCTTCAAAATTTTTAGATATCAAGGTATTGTTATTTTTCACTAGATAACAAACATCATCAAAATCACATTCAGAAACAATATGAGAAGAGTGTGTTGATATAACTGTTTGCAATGATATTTTTCTATCATTTTTTTCTATCCGTTCGTTGATCAGTGTCTTTATATTTTTGATAAAAATATATTGTAGCTGCGGATGCGTATGAGCCTCAGGTTCTTCAATAAACAGAAGATTTATATCCGAAGGCTTTTCGTCTTTCTTCCTGTGAAATTCAGAAATGATAGTCTCCATTTCAAAAATCATACCTATCAGATTAAGATAGCCTAAGCCATTGTAGCTTTCGGGGAGGTTACAGTCGCCATTTCTATAGTATAAAGTAGTATTATTTTTTAGTAAGTCTTTTTCTGAAATGGAGGATTGTATAGTGATATTAGTCTCAGCTCCAAATCTTTGAACACTCTCAAAAATTTCTGAAAATATTCCAGATTTCTTGCTTGTCCCATTGTAAGTGTTACTCAAAGCATTATCAGCTTCAAGAATAGCATTTTGTAACTCAGTTAAATCCAGACTTTCTTCGGAATTCTGTACATTATGGTATCTTTGAGAAAGAGCTGATAGTGAATGATCGTTTACTTTGTTTGAAGCTTCTCGATTTGCTCTAATACTCTTAATATTTATTAGTTTTTTGATTTCAGAAGATTCAATTTCGCTTGATATCTCATCAGTTGGTTTTTCATTTTCACAATCAAACCCTCTGGAATATCTTCGAAGCTCAAAATATTTAGAAGAATGTTTTTCCATATGCTTCGAGAATTTTTCAAAAGTAGTAATTTGCAAAACCTTTAAGTCTTCTATTAGCTGTTTGAATTTGTCTTCTTTACATGAATAGAAAAATTCTAATATGACAATATTGTTTTCAGGATCTAGATCCATCATAAAGTTTTGTATATTAGCATAGTCATCTGCTAAACTATAATCAATAAAAATTTGCATTCTTATGCCATTGGCTATAAATTGATCACCAGAGGCAGAATAACTTGAAAGCTTCTCAAAAAAAACTTTTTGATAGTCAGTATTAAAATCGTTCCAGCTAAAATTACTGCCTCCAGAGTTTAATAATTTATCCATGATCGTCAAAATAGACGTTTTTCCACAGTTGTTTTTGCCTACTATCAATGATATATTCTTTCTGAAATCCAATTCGAAGTCCCTGAGTAATCTGAAATTTTCAACCTTAACTTTTTTTATATTCATAATCTTATACCCCTACCTATTTTTTAAGTGTACACTGTGCTAATTATTTTCTTTTAACTCATCAAACTTTTCTTTCATTGTTGGATTATTTCGAACAAGTTTCTTAACAGTTAAATCGTCAGCTTTGTTATTTGCTAGTCTTAAGTTGTTTTCAGATGAGACAAGTGCACTTTTGGTTTTTTGCAAGTGTGTAATCGTCTTATCAATTTCATCAATAGCCGTTTTAAATTTACGACTTGCTAGGTCATAATTCTTGGCGAATGCCGTTTTAAATACATTTAAATCTTCCTCAAAATTAGTAATATCTATATTCTGCTCTCTCATCAAAGCGACTTCCTGTTTATACTGTAAAGAATTGAGTGCTGCATTCCTAAGAATCGTAATGATTGGAATAAAACATTGTGGTCGGATAACGTACATTTTTTCATATTCATAGGAAACATCAACAATTCCATTATTATAAAGCTCATTATCCGCTTCAAGCATCGTAACTAGGACTGCATATTCACATTTCTTCTCATTTCTATCTTTATCAAGTTCTTTGAAAAAATGCTCATTCTTTTTCTTTGTGGCTGTTTCATCACTTTCGTTTTTCATTTCGAACATAATAGAGATAATTTCATTACCGGCTTCATCATATTCACGATAGATATAATCACCTTTGCTACCGGTTTTTGCATCATTATCCTTGCCAAATTGAGCGTTTCGAAATGCTGTCATTCTTAGTTTGTTGAATTCTACTTCACAATGCTGCTCGAGGCTTTCGCCAATCATCTTTGTAGATTGTTTTGCCTTAAAATCCTTATAAAAAGCAATTTCTTCATCTTTTAGTTTTATCTTATTTTCATATTTTTCCTTTAATGAGCTCTTTTCAAGCTCAGTTTCTTTTTCCTGCAGTTGAATTTTTGTTTGAAGCTCCGCGATCTCTTTTTCTTTTGTTGCTTCTATTTGCATCAATTTCATATTCTTATCATTTTCAATTGCTTGTATTTTTGAACCTAGTTCAGAAATCTCTTTCTCCCGCTTCGTAATTTTATCAAGCATAGATTTTTCTGTATCTTTTTTAATAATTTCTTTTTCATTAGTGAAATTGGCAATTTGATTATTAAGCTCGATAATTTCTTTTTCTTTCTCTGTCAATGCTTGCTTGATTTCATGTTCTTTTTCTTTTTCCAAAGACTGAACTCTCTCGTTCAATTCTGAGATTCTATTATCTCGTTCCGAGATTTGGCCAAGCATATTTTTTTCTGTGTCCTTTTTGACGATTTCTTTTTCATTAGTGAAATTAGCGATTTGATTATTAAGCTCGATAATTTCTTTTTCTTTCTCAGTTAATGCTTGCCTGATTTCATGTTCTTTTTCTTTTTCTAAGGACTGTGCTTTAACCTCAAGCTCAGCCAATTCTTTTTCTTTTTTTGACAATTTCTCATTATAGGAATTTTTAGCTTTTTCTTCTACTAGGGCTAAATCGCTTTTATACTGACTTTCAATTTGCTCAATTTTTTCATGAACATCTTTGCTGAACTCTTTGGTTCTAACTTGATTCAAGATATCAGCATAACTATCTTCATCAATTGTGAACGCCTTCCCACAGTTTGGACATTTTATTTCATGCATCTCTAAATCATTCCTTCTCTAAATCATTATTGTCTAAAATCAATAAGATTTTAATTACTATTCAGAATAAATCTGAAGAATACAAAAGAAATTTTTGCTATCGTAAAAAACTATTTATCGACTTGCCTTAATCTGTGCTATTCATTAAAACTCTGAACATGTCTTTCTGAATTCCGGTAACTTCAGTTAGAAATATAAGAATTGTTCTCATCCCTTTGTTTAGTTCACTATGTTTTTTAATTGTGAAGCTATAAACGACTATCCCATTTTTTCTAGTTCGTACTCTCCAAAATCAGATACTCCCTTTCAAGTAATGTGATGTAGATACATTAACACTTCACATCCTTTTAATTGAAAACGCTTATATAAACCGTATCACTTTATACTTTGTTGATAAATAAAAAATCAAAAACGACCACCATCTCATCATAATCTCCTACTCACTGTATCCTTTCCGTACAAAGATAATTGAATGTACTCTATGGATGTTTACTGAAAATAGACTTCTGATTCTATTTTGTCATTAATCTAAATACAACTCTGCTTCTTGCTCTAATATCTGTTTTGTCTCAACAATTCTATTTAATATATCGTAGAACGGTCTAAATTCTTCTAGTTCCATAGCAGCTTGTACTCTCTGAACATATTCACTACTAACCTTTTTTCGTGATTCAGAGTATTTTTCAAAAGTATCTAGATCCATTTTCAAAGGCTTAACTTTTGGTAGTACGGTTTTCATCTGTAACAATATTCGGAAACCGCCTAGATCAATATCACCCCAATGGTATATTTCTACATTTTCCTTCAAGATTAATTTTTTCAGAAACTGAGATTGATTCTTTGTTATGAAACCTCCTGTGTATACAACAAGACACTTCTCATCGTGTTCCCTTTGCAAATACCAATAATAGTTAGTAAGATTTTCAATAGTAATGATCTTCTTTAGAGCAGGACATTCCACTTTTTTTATACTTGGAAGCATATCAGCTCCTAAATAGTACCCAGAGTTAAAGGAACTGCAATCAATAGTTTGTCCATCGTTTAACACTAGATTTACTGGACCTGCGAAGTACAGAATTTCCGGGGAATAACCAATCCCTATTTGCTGTAATTTTTCTTTATCAGTGAGTTCATTCTCATCCCAATCGAATAGGTAGCGATTCAAAATGTGTAACAGCTTTTTTTGAACATTTTTCTCGAAATACTTACTATCTGCGAACAACCTAACACTGAGTAGTCTTTTATTGATATTTACATGGGTGTTATTATCTAGCATACTTAGTACTTTGCTGACCTCAATTGTTTGATCAATCTGCAAAGGAAATTTCCAATGTTTACCTTTTTGTTTCGCTTCATCTAAAATATTTTGATAGATGGTCTTTATCCACTCAGTTTCCACAGTCATACGCTGCATTTCTACGATCTCTATGATTTGTGAGCTTAAAGAACTTTTGGACTCTCTGTCGCAGATTGAATAGGACCTGACTAAAGTCTCCTCCCCAACAACCAACCAAATTTCCTTTACTAGATTGTTTTCTTCAAATTTCTCCCAGTTAAAGTCTATGAGTTTTTCATCCTTCAGTTTCTTGAGAGCTTTGATGAACTTTTCCTTTTCACTGGGTTTAATAAGCTTTTTGTTTAAAGTCCTATCTTTCTCAGGTTTGTAAAGTATTCTCCTTCTGCTATGCCCCTCATAAAAACTTTTAGAAGATTCATATTTATCTAAAAGAAGGTTTAAAATATAGTTTTCATAGTTCATGGGGTTCCTCCACAAGCTCATCCATAGAAGAAAATTCCTGGACACTGGCCTGGTTCCCTTTTCTTAGAACTACTAACGCTTTATCTGCTTCCTCCATAATTTCTGGAATCTTCTCTGGCGGTGTTGAAAAGATCGCCTGTAAATCGAAGTCTTTGATCATTTGAATACATTGTTTGATTTTCTCACCATCGATCTTATTAAAAGCTTCGTCCATAATAATTAGTCGAATTGTATTATTTCTTCGAGTGTTGCGGACACGATATACTTGTGAGAAAGCTGCTAAAAGTGAAATATACAAAGGAATCTGCGTTTCACCACCAGACTTAAAGGTGTATGTTTTAGACAAACGTTGAATCTGTTCCCCCCTCTTGATGATCATATCGAAGGATAAATAGTTCTTATAGTCCGAAAATAGCTTGATACGACTCTCTTTATTACCACCTTCATCCAGATCTTCCCCTGACAAAATATTGAACAGCATCTCAATTTGTTTCGCGTACTTACTTTCGAATGTTGCGCTAAGCAAGTTCCAGTCCCCTACGTCATCAATTAGCATGTCATCCATGATCATGTCATAATATTCTTTGAGGCTTTCGTTAGGCCCAACTTTAAACCGGTAAGTATCTTCACCGAACTTACGATTTCTTAAAGCATCATTTATTTCACCAACTTGACGATCCAAATTTTCGAAATTGCCTCTCAGTCTATCTATGAATTGGTACCTAAATTCCTTGATTGTTTTTTCTTTCATATCAGCAATATCAAGTTCAAATTTAGGCAATTCACTTTGAACATACTTATCGTACTCTTCTTCATAAACGCGAGATTGTTCGATAGTAATTGGAAGACTCATATCAAAATCTTGGTTGTATTTAAGCATTAAAGATTTCAATTCATCTTCTGTTTCTTGAATCGATGTTCGAGTCCGTATCAGATTGTTTTTATAATGGGTTCCTACTGCTTCGTGGGTGTATTCACTATTTAACGCAGACCGATATGCCTCATCGAAAGCCGTTAAATATTCAGAGTCAGCAAATTCCGAATCAAATATCCTTTGTTGTTCTAAAATACTTTGAATACATTCTGGGATTTCAACTTGAGAAATTTTTTCGATTTCCAATTGAAGTTTCGCTAAACTTTCTTCGATTTTTGAATTACTGATATTTAGTCTGCTTTCTTCTCTACCCAGTTTTTCTATTTTCTCTTCTATCTCTATAAGCTCTTTGTCATCTAGGTTGCTTAACTTCTCTTGTAAATTATCTAGTTCCTTTTGCTTTTGTAAAAGTTTCTTCTTGTCTGCGTATTCTATGACTAAATCACAAGAGAAAGAGTCTAGTTTTCGAAAGTTAGCGATTTTTTTCAGCCTTTCAATCTTTTTATCTAAGTTGTTCTTTTCTATCTCGTACTCTTCTATTTGTTTATTGACTTGCAGCAGTTGTTGTTCTATAGCCGAGCTACCAATAGACATTCTTAATTTGCCGAATTGCAATTTTCTGGTAACAAATCCTTTATACAAAAAACCGTCAGAAGTAATTGCAGTATGATACTTGGACAGTTCCATAACATCATCACATGCTACGACTCTACCTAACAAGAAGTTGATGAAAGTCCGCACTAATGGGTTCTCAGTAACAATCTTATTGGCTAATGAATTTTTTCCCATATCAAACTGCCTATTTTTCATTTTCCCTAAATTTATAATCCCAATACCATAAACTTCTCTGTCTTTTTGACACAATTTGTAAAACCGTAAAGCTTCATTGTAAAACTTGGGATCGATTACAAGATAGTCTTTTTGGCGGCCAAGATATGCTTCTATAGATTGATGCCAGTTTTCTTCTCCCGGTTTAAAATCAATTACATCTGCTAGATAATCTACTGTTATGCTCTGTCCTTTTCTTGATAAGTATGTTTGTAGCTTTTCTCTAAAATCACTCAATTGTTTAGGAACGATCTTTATATTGCTATTCAGCTTTTTTCTGTCTTGCTTCAACAATGAAATTCTACTTTCTAATTCAGCCTTTTTTTGAGAAACTGAATACTTGTAGTTATTTAAGACATCTAACACATTACCCATGAGTTCGTTAATTTCAGAAAAATTGGCTATGATTTCACTTTCTTTCTCGAATTCGAGAAATCTATTCTTCATTGACTTATCTAAAAAAACATCCTTAGGTAGCTTATCTAGTTCTAGGGAGAATTCTTTCACTAAATTTAGGCCTTCAATACTCTTATCCGTACTCTTACAAATTCCTTCCAATTGTTCTACCACATGACTGATTTTATCGTTTAGTACTGTTTTATCTTTCAAAACTGCTAAAGAATCACGTTTAATTTGCGCCTTTTCTTTTTCCTTATAAATTTCTTGTACTCTTTCTAAATCATCTAATAGCATTTGCTTTTGATGCTCAACTTGTTCTTCGTTTTCCTTTAACGCTTCCTTCAGCAACAATTCTTCTTCTTTTATTCCATCTAATTTGGCTTTTTCAATGATAAAAATCTGTCTCAACTCGGTAAATTTCCAATTATCTAATCGTTTCAGGCTTCCTTTAATAACCTCAAGTCTTTCAACTTTTCTCTTGATCCTATCACTTTCTTCTTGAAGATCATTGTAACGCCTAATGCTCTTTTGCATTTCTTCAACATCAATTACGTTTTCAGTTTCACTCACGAAATCGGTTAAAAAGGTTTCGATATTTTTTACCGGTGTAAAGCTAACCGACTGCTTTAAAAGCCTTCGGTAATCGTCACGAATATTCCCAAACAATCCTGCTATGGATTTTCGATATTCTCTTTCAATAGTCGTGAAGGTGATTCTTTGTTTTTCATCTCTGGAATTACTTACGTTTATTAATTCATTAATCGAATAAGGAAGATTTTCTGTTCGATCCAGAAAATGATCTTCAGGTAAGCCGGATTGGAAAGTAATCCATTGAATACGTGGGGTACTAAGATCAGCTGCACAGTCTGCGACAAGTCCGCAGCAAAAGTGCTCCTGTGAGTCCTCATTTTCAAATTCTGCTACTACATAGCTGGTGAAATTCCCCTCACGTAAATAGGTAAATCCTTCGCCACCATCATCCCCTAACTTTCCGTACAGATAACTATCTATGGTGCGACTCGAATTTTCGTTTGCAGCTTTATTGAAGTTTCTTTTATTCTTTTCGCCTAGTAAAACAACGTTTAGAGCATCAATGATCGTTGACTTCCCAACACCTGTTTGGCCAGTAATAAGCGTAATTTGATCAAAATCGATAATTTGAAAATCATAGGCCTGCCAGTGGATCAATAATAGTCGCTTTAACTTAATCACGTAATTCTTCCTCCTTATCAATTAACTTAAGCTTCTCATTAAGTCGTTCTTGAGGTAATAACAACAAGATCGCTGGGTAAATGATAAACATTGTATCGACTTCTTCCCATCTTCCACTTTGTTTTTCTAAAATCCCTACCGTAGCTAAAAACCTTAATTTTTTAGCCATTACTTGTAAATTAGGCTTTTTATCTTTTATCCCGTATTCCAATAACTTGTCTATAAAATCAGATACCCGAATAACTATGTTAGAAGATCCGCTAAACTCTTTTGTTTTTTCTTCAAAAAGCATCCGTAGGGTTAGAACATATAAAGTCGTTTCTTTATCCAATTTTTTTCTCGCATTAGAAAATTGACTTTGAACAGAAATGACATTGAGGTTCTTGTTAATACTTAACTCATATCCAGCAAAAGCCAAATATTCTTGGGCCATTTCGAATTTTTCCTCCAAAAATAGATAGTCTTCATCCCATTTCGCATTATCATTTTTGAATCGATTAATATAAGTACAGCTTAAGATCCTTGTCACAGATTTTTGGAACTTCAACTTGTCTTCTGAGGATAAGTTGTCGTATTGTTCTACAAAATTCAACTCATACATTCAGTTCTTCCCTCCTAAATATCATTTTGGGCAATTTATAATACCCGTTCCGGATATACTGCTGTTCAAAAGCGACATCGTATCCACAGCTATTTTTCTCATAACCTCTGATCGCACCCATTATTGTTAAGATAAAATCTTCGTGAGTAATGATCTGATACTCCAATGTGGATATCTCTTTTCTATTTTTTAACAGCGACAAAATATACTGATCTACCTTTCTTGAAGAGTATTTATGATTTACTATTTCTTTAAAGAATTCATATTGTTCGCGGGAAAATTCTTTTCCTTTGGACACATCTACTTTTTTGCGAGCTTTAGTTGAAATGTCATCTCGCTTCTTTCTCCGCTCAAATAACGAACTAGAGTCAATCAATTGGAAAGAAACTATATTAGCTAAATCAAAGAACTCGGTATCTTTTTCATTCTTTACATAATCAATCAACCTATCTATTTTGTCTTTCAACTGATAATCTGACCGCAAGCGATATTGAATCTTACTGATCGATTTCTCCGTATACTCTGTTTTTTTGTTATCTACTATATCGATTAATGAATTCACATTCCGATAAAACTCTATTAGATCAGTTAAATAAGTTGAAATTTTTTTCTCGGACTCTTCATATGATTCGTTTAATGATTGAGAAACCATGAGTTCCACATTTTCTTCTTTACTATAAACAGTAAGCAAATTTAAAATAGAGTTCTTAAACCTTGGCAAAGAATCTCTAGTTTTCAACGGGTATAAGATTTGATCGATGATTTCCTGTTTATAGATACTAAAATGCTGCGAAAGCATCTCGCTAGTTGTTAACTCATCGACGATTTTTGCATAGATCACGGTTAGTTCGTGATAAGCTATTTGGATTGCTCTCTGTAACCCTTTAGTTGAGTCCCAAGCATTTTTTAGACTAAGCAATAAATTACCCTTTTCATCTAATCCAGTTTTTAACGAAGAATATGTAGCTAGTACATACCCTGAGTATCCGTCTGTTTCGTTTGAATCAATATCTCTTAATAGCTGAATAAATCGATTAGCATAGCCGGGAAAGGATACTTGAGCCACAAATCCATCTTCCAGAATGACACTAATCCAACCTCTTTTTTCTAGCTGCCTTAGTACACTTTGAGCGAGTGAGCGAACCGTTTTTATTTCTTCGTATTCATCCTCATAGCTCAATTCTTTCATAGTGATTCCTAACATTGCATAGTGATCTTGTAAACTGTCTATCGCTCTACTTCTAGAAATGTATATATTCCCCTGTAGTAGATCATCAATATGAAAAATAGTCTCTAGGTACAATTCCCGATGTTTAGAAGTAAGAATTTTGAAAAATCCATCTGGAATTTTTTTAAAGACGTTTGTCATTTTTACACCCCAATCTGCTTTCCAATAGTAAAACCGTAGCGCCCTGTTCGCGCTTTCATTTAAGCGCTAATCCATTTCATAAATAAATTCGATTTTTATCATGTTTATTATTTAATACTATTATTCGAAATAAAGATACTGGATTTCACATCATAATCGACCCTCATTTGATCATAATCTCCCTCTTGCTGCAATTTCCCCCAACTTCCTCTATAATTAAACCTACATACTCTATTTTAGAAAGAAGTTCATTATGAAAAAAACAATCGAAGTAGTCGGCGCAATCATCGTCGACAATGGAAAAATATTATGTGCCCAACGTGGGCCTGAAAAATCGTTAGCTAATTACTGGGAGTTCCCAGGAGGGAAAATTGAAGCTGGTGAAACACCCGTTGCAGCACTGAAACGCGAATTAACCGAAGAATTATTGATCACTGTTACGGTTGATGAAGAAATGTTTGAATCTACCAAGCACGAATATGATTTTGGCATTGTCCATCTCACTACCTTTATCTGTCACCTGGAAGAAGGAGAACCCCAATTAACTGAGCATGTGGCGATTAAGTGGCTACCTGCTGAGGAGTTGGATACTCTTGAGTGGGCGCCAGCTGATGTGCCAGCGGTAGACAAACTAAAAATTAGCAAATTATAGAGGAGTTTCTTATGGATGTATTGGAGCAGTCACTAAAAAAAGCCTTCATTAATAAAGAAATCGAAGGCTCGAGTTATGATCCTAAACTGATTATTAATCGTCCAAAAGAAAAAGAATTCCTGCTAAATGTCTTGCAGGAGGAAATTGATACCTGTTCGGATTTCTTTTTCTCGGTTGCCTTTGTGACGCAGGATGGTCTGAATGCTTTGAAGTCGCATCTTTCTGATCTGGCGGATCGCGGGATTTCTGGTAGGCTTTTGACCTCAACATATTTGGGCTTTAATCATCCGGATATGTTTGAGTCACTTTTGGCTATTCCTAATCTTGATGTGCGGATTTCTTCGAAAACGGGTTTCCATTCCAAGGGATATCTATTTTCGCAAGCGGACTATCATTCGTTTATCATCGGCAGCTCGAATTTGACCATGAGTGCCTTGAAGCTGAACTATGAGTGGAATATTCGTCTGACTTCTTACGAGCACGGCGAAGTGATCCATCAGATTCAGAATCATTTAGCTAGTGAGTGGGAACAGGCTGAAGCCTTGTCTCCTGAATGGGTCACTAAGTACCGTGAAAATTATCAGCCAACTGTGAATAATCAAAAGTTGGCGAATGCCGTTAATGTTGATCAAACCTTACCTCACTACATTGTGCCTAATCGGATGCAAAAAGTGGCGCTGGATAATTTGAAGGAGCTGCGAGCATCAGGAGCCAAAAAAGGCTTAGTGATTTCTGCCACTGGAACGGGTAAAACTTATTTGGCCGCTTTCGATGTACTGCAGGCTAAGCCTAAAAAAATGCTATTCATTGTCCATCGTGAGCAGATTTTGAACAAAGCCAAGGAATCCTTTGAAAAAATCCTGGGAGAGCCTGCGGAAAATTTTGGTATTTTGTCTGGTAGTCAAAAAGATACGGATGCCAAGTATTTATTTGCCACTATCCAAACGATTTCAAAGCCCGCTTATCAAGAGCTGTTTCAGCAGGATTATTTTGACTATATTTTGATTGACGAGGTCCATAAAGCCGGAGCTCAATCTTACCTGAAGACGTTGAAGTATTTTGAGCCGGAATTTTTGTTGGGAATGACGGCTACGCCTGAACGGACCGATAATTTCAATATTTTTGAGTTGTTCGATTACAACATCGCTTATGAGATTCGCTTGCAGGAAGCTTTAGAAGAGGATCTGTTGTGTCCTTTCCATTACTTTGGCGTGACTGATTACGAAAAAGATGACATGGTGATCTCCGAAACCACCGATCTGAAATACCTGACTACTAAAGAACGGGTGGAGTTTTTACTGCAAAAGATTCACTACTATGGCTGTTCGGGGAATGATCCGAAGGGCTTGGTATTTTGTAGCCGCAAGGAAGAAGCGCGGGAATTATCTGATCATTTTAATCAACTGAGAATTCCTAGTACGTTTCTAACTGGCGAGCATACGATTGATGAGCGGGAAACTCAGATCGAACGCCTAGAATCGGGTAAGATCAACTATATCTTTACCGTGGATATTTTTAATGAAGGAATCGATATTCCGAAAATCAATCAGGTGGTGATGCTGCGGAATACGCAATCCAGCATTATTTTTGTTCAGCAATTAGGTCGTGGACTACGTAAGGATGAGTCGAAGGAGTTTGTGACGATCATCGACTTCATTGGGAACTACAAGAACAATTATATGATTCCGATGGCGCTCTCTGACGATATTACCCGAAATAAGGACAATCTCAGACGTGGTACTTTTGATACCAATTATATTTCTGGCCTATCTACTATAAACTTTGAAGAAGTTGCCAAGGAACGGATCTTCAAATCGATCGACGATGCTGCCTTGGATTCTATGAAGGAATTGAAGCAGGTTTACTCCGCCTTCAAAAATCGCTTGAACCGAGTGCCTACCCTGACTGATTTTATCCAGCAGCAGGTGCTTGATCCCATGCTGATTGCCAATAAATTTGGCTCTTATTATACGTTTTTGACGAAGGTGAAGGACAATGAAGGAACGTTGTCTGACGAAGAAAACAAGTTTCTGATGTTTTTGTCACGAGAAGTTTTACCAGGGATTCGTTCCCACGAAGTTGTTCTGTTGTCTAAACTGGTTAAGGAACAGACTGAATTATCTGTTGAAGATGTTCAGCAGTTATTCACAGTCTGTCAATTACCTGATGATGAATCCACCGTTTATTCTGTCTTACGGACTCTTTCTTTGGAGTTTTACACAGGCGGACAGAAGAAAACTTATAGTGGCGCGGAACTTATCCACGTGGATAACTCTACAGTACGTTTGACCGAGACTTTCGAACAGGCTTTGCAGAATGATTATTTTAGAAAAATGCTAGAGGATTTGCTTGCTGCCAGTTACTACAAGTCCGAAAGCTTTGCGACGGATCAACCTTTGACTCGTTATGCCAAATACCGGCGGCGGGATGTCTTGCGGATGCTGAATTGGCAGGAACAGATGGTGGATCAGAATATCGGTGGCTATACCTATAAAGACGGAAAATTCGTCATTTTCATCACGTTGCAAAAGGGCGAAGATTTCAAGGGCGCGCAAATGGCTTACGAAGATGAGCTGATCGACGAGAGCACTATGCGGTGGTTTACCAAATCACCAAGGACTTTACATTCACCTGAAGTAAAAGCGTTGCAGGATATCCACAGGTGGACAGTTTATCTATTTGTGAAAAAATCTGACGACGAGGGTAAAGAATTTTACTATTTGGGTGAAGCTGCCCCTATCCAAGATACAATCAAGCAGCTGTCTAAATCTACGCAAGAAGGCAAAGAGCAAAATGTGGTGGAGATGGATTTGCGGTTGAAGGATGCGGTGGATGGTAAGTTGTTTAAGTATTTGACTTAATAAGATAACTAAACAAGCATCCTGAGAAACTAATTCAGGATGCTTGTTCAGCAATGTTAATTGAAAAAGGAGAGCAAATAGTAACTGCATTACGGAATGCTGCTAGACTTGCTTTTTCTTCAAAGCATGAAAAAGACGAATTGAATAAGTAATACAAATTTTGTAAAAACTCCTTTAGTAGATATGCAACTGATGGTAATCAGTCATCCACTTAAAAGGAGTTTTTTTTGCTTTAAACTTTAAAAGGATTAATCCTATAAATTTTGTTGAAAGAGAAGAAGACCCATGAAAAGGGAGTAAAGACCACAAAGTATGCGTAAAAAGGCATTGAATTGCGCAAACTTAATCAAACGTAGGTCCTTTTTATCAGAACGGGGAACCACTTTTAATGGATTATCAGGATTTTCTTCAAGATATTTTTCCCAAAAATCCAGTATCTGCATATAATTACGTTCGCTCGGGGTGAAAATTGCCAAAGAAAGGCATACTGTTGCCCCAGCAAAGCACAGTCCAGAATAATTCTCATAGAATAAAAATATCGGTATCATTACAACAGCAGCAATCAGTACAAACACAAAAAAGATAGCTAGTTTGTCTCTAAATGATTGATTTGAGTTGATTCTATAGTAGGACATAATGCTTGTTTCTCTGAATTTTAACTCTTTTTTTGACAATTCGGGATAGATAGCCTGAACTTTTTTAGATTTTTCCTTTCCCCGA